>JAEEGJ010009255.1_pt1 | contig 26529 bp, 26 predicted proteins | sample 8958761 | NCBI WGS metagenome assembly JAEEGJ01 (sample SAMN16246546, study PRJNA631951) | gut metagenome | biome: gut microbiome; feature: rumen; material: RS-attached | host: Bos | place: Iran: Karaj | collected 2018-10 | reverse complement strand
ATAAATTCAATTCTACATTTAGGACATTTAATACTAATCTTTCCCTTGCCCTTTGGAACTCTAATCTTCTGATTACAGTTAGGACATTTAAAAATCTTATGAGTCTTTCCATCCTTAATTCTAGCCTTTAGGTAGTTTAATTTACCCTGACACTTATAATATATATTTAGATATCTTTGGTTCTCTTTAGACCTCTTTGAAATATTTCTTGAGAAAACTCTAAAATATGTATATATCAATAATAATATTGCGATAAAGTAAACTGCACTATTATGAATAAATAAGGTTAATACAAGCAATACCATGCATACAATAGAAGTAAATCTAGAAAATTGATCCATTCCATATCTTCCATACATAAAGCTTGCAAATTTATTTCTAAAATTATTCATACAAAAGAGTACCTCCAAATCCATTAGCTAATAATAATCATCACAAATTCATTTGCTAATAATACTCTATCATATAGCTTTATAAATACAATAAAATAAAAATAAAAAATTCCTTATATATTTAGTTGCCCTCCATATATACATTTCCATCTAAGTCCTTAAAGTAGAACTTGTCTTCAAAAATGATATAGCTGTGGGCTGAATTTTCCTTTGGAATTGAAACTGAGCCTGGATTAACATAAGTATAATTGCCTCTTTTTTCAAACTTTGGCACATGGGTGTGACCGCAAAGTAATATATCCCCATCCTTTAGAGCTGGCATATTCTTTTCATCTAACTTATGGCCATGAACCAAAACAAAATCCTGTCCATTTACACTTAAAAATGCCTGTTCACAAAGGACATTAAAATCAAGTACCATCTGGTCAACTTCTGTATCACAGTTACCTCTAATACAAATAATCTCATTTCTTAAGGGATTGAGCATACTTATAACTTCCTTTGGTGCATAGTCCTTTGGCAAATCATTTCTTGGACCATGATATAAAATGTCCCCAAGTAATACTAATCTCTTTGCGCCCTCTTCCTTGTATCTATCTAGCATCTTCTTACAATAGTAAGCAGAACCGTGGATATCTGAAGCTATCATTATCTTTTTCATAAATACACTCCTTTATTATCATTTATCTAGTCTAATTTAGCTAAACTAAAAGGCAGGACTTAAGCCTGCCTTTAATTTATCTTGCTAGTTTTTGTACTGTTGGTACCTTATAATCGCTAGCGTAGCTTAAATATTGCTGCAGAGAATTCTTCACCTTATACATGTCTAAGATCTTTTTAAGGAAGGCGATGGTAGACTTTTTGTACTTCATATTAGAGAGCACTAAAACTGCCGCCTCGTCATTATATCCTCTTGCAAAACTCTTAGCATATCTTGCAAATTTAAGCTTATTTAATTCTGGTATATCATAATAATTTTGTAAAATCTCTAAAGCCTCAATAACCCTAGTATTATCAAAATCTAATTCTACTAAAGGTCTCTTTATGATTAGATTGTCGATTTTACTAATATTACTTTTAATTTTATTTGAATAGAGTTCAATAATATCGCTTTTTATTGTTGTTAAAGAATATTTGTTATAAAGTCGCATACCAATGAACATACCACTATCATTCTCATCACCAAAAAAGTAATTTAGTAATACATCTTCCTTTGTAACACCCTCTTCAATCTTCTTTACATAAAGACCTTTGCTTAGACGAGTTATAATGCCTTCGCTTGCAATACGTTCTACTGCGCGGAAAAATGCATCTTGGCTCATCTTAGTAAACTTATCCTCGTAAAGAGAATTAACTGCTACAACACTAGAATCAGGTAGGCTATCAAAATAATTAATTATTCTATCCCTATTCTTTATCATTATTTATCTTACCTCTTCTAAGTTAATAAGGTTATCCTCATCCTTCTTCTCTTCAGACTTCTCATCAGTCTTTTCCTCTGACTTTTCAGGCTCTGCCTTATTAATAACCTTAACTAAAACATCTTCGTCATCTGCAAAGATAGCATCCTCATCAAAATCTTCAAATTCATCCTCGTCTTCTTCATCTACATAGAAGTTAACTGGAATAACCTCAAGACTTGTAGCTACAGCTTTACCAATGATATAAACTGTATGAATACCCTCTTCCTTAACATTCTCAACTAGGTTTCTAACACCAGCTGCTACTCTGTCAACGTCACAAACAACATTAACGCCCTCTGGTAAAATGATTGTTACATTACTTGCATAGCTTGAGAAGTTAATGTAAACATCCTTTTCAAATACTGCTAAGCCTAAATCAAGAGTTGTATTAGCGCAAACTGACTTTAATTCGCAACCTACAAATTCCTCATCCTCAATCTCAACAATCTTCTTTTCAGCAATAGCATTGTACTTTCTAATTTCAGCATCAATACTGTCGTTTTCTTCCTTTACAAACTTGTCCTTTGTCTCTTTATATTTGTCATATACTAGCTTTGCAGTTGCAACACAAGCACCTGTAACAGCAATAAATTTTAATAAGCCATTCTTCTTAGCCATAACCATTACCTCCATATTTTGATATAATAAATATTAGCATTTTGTCGTCTTTTTTTCAAGTTTAACTCAGTCGGAGAAATCCCCCACCTCTAAGCGTTAGCATAGGTGGGGGTTATGACAAACTATACTTAGTCGGGGTACAAGCTCCGACTGAGTTAAACGCTCCGCGAGGATGCGCACGGATTCGGACAGGAATTTGTCTGCTGAAGCAGACCCGAATCCGGCGCGCAAGACTCGCGAGCGAGTCTTGAACTATCCTTTTTTTCCACTCTAGAATAGACACAACCGCAGAAATTCTGTCTATATAGATTGTACTCCTTAGATAATTCAATGGATCTTTTGTAACCATTTTTCTTTTTAAAATCTGACAATAAATACTTCATACCGTATTCTTCTTCAAGCTTTAAACCGATCTCATTAAGCTTAAGGCTTGATTTTAAAGGACTTATACTAAGTGTAGTTGTAAAGTAGTCAAAGCCCTTTTCCTTAGCTAATTTAGCTGTTTCTCGTAGTCTAAGTTCATAACACTTAAAGCATCTTTCCCCACCTTCAGGACATTTTTCTAATCCCTTAGCCATATCGTAAAACTTAGAGGTATCATAGTCTCCTTCTATAAACTCCACCGGATACTTAGTAGGGAATTCCTTAATAAAACGCTTCTCTTCCTCTACTCTCTTTCTATATTCCTCTTCATAGGAAATATTAGGATTATAGTAAAAAACTGTCACTCTAAAATACTGAGATAAATACTCAATGCAATGACTTGAACAGGGCGCACAACAACTGTGTAACAAAATTGTTGGCACCTTTTTTTCTTCTTGTAATTTTAAGACAAACTTATCTAGTTCCTTTTGAAAATTTCTCTGATTAAAAGGAATAGCCATTATAAAATCTCCTTCAACGCCTTTATTAGAGCATCCATCTGCTCATCTGTACCTATTGTAATTCTTAAGTAGTTATCAATTCTTGGCTTATTAAAATATCTTACGAAAATGTTCTTCTCTTTTAGTTTTGTAAAAATAAGACTTGCAGGAACATCTTTATGCTTAGCAAAAATGAAATTAGCCTTTGACTCTGGGAAGCTAAAACCAAGCTCCTTTAAGGCCTTCATAGCTCTTTCTCTAGTTGCCACAATCTTTTTACAGCACTCTTCAAAGTAAGCCTTATCATTAATAGCCGCAGTTCCTAGTTCAATAGCTGTTCTATTCATTGTGTAGGAATTAAATGAGAACTTCACGTCATTAAGAGCCTTAATTAAATTCTCATTAGCAATAGCATAACCTATACGCATTCCAGCCATAGATCTGGATTTTGAAAATGTCTGCACAACAATTAAGTTGTCGTATTTATTCACAAATTTAATTGCCGATTCCCCACCAAAATCGATGTAGGCTTCATCAACAACTACTACTGAATCCTGATTATTCTTAATGATTTCTTCAACACTAGAAAGCTCTAAATACTTAGAAGTTGGAGCATTAGGGTTTGGGAAAATGATACCGCCATTCTCTCTATTAAAATCCTCCACTAAGATGTTAAAGTCCTCATCAAGTCTTACAGTTTCATATGGGGCTTTGTGTAAGTCGGCCCATACACTGTAGAAAGAATAAGATATTTCAGGAAATAAGACTGGCTTATCTGAGTTGAAAAATGTCATAAAGATCATTGAAATAACATCATCTGAACCAACTCCTGTAAATACCTGATTTTTATTAACACCATAGAAGTTTGCAATAGATTCATTTAGCTTTGTAACCTCTGGGTCTGGATATAATTTTAAACTATCAAGATCTACCTTAGTTAAGGCATCCATTACCGCCTTTGAAGGTGGGTAAGGATTCTCATTAGTATTAAGCTTAATTACATTCTTAATCTTTGGCTGTTCGCCTGGAACATAAGGCTCCACTTTTCTAATATATGATTCCCAAACTTTCATTTAATTCTCCTTTATGGGTAAATTTTTTACAAAAATTATAAATTGAACTCCTTAGCTAATTCTTCAAAATGGCTAAGAGAATTAACTATTGTCTCATAGCTTACGCAGTAGGCAATTCTTACATAACCCTTACAGCCAAAGCTTGTAGCTGGCACCATTAAAATGTTATGCTTCTTAGCTGCATTGCAGAATTCCATCTCATCCTCTGTTGGAGATTTTACAAAAAGATAAAAAGCGCCTTCTGGCTTAACGCAGTCAAAACCATACTTTGTTAAGGCCTCATAAAGTGTCTTTCTATTCTTATCATAAACTGCAATATTCTCAGAAATATCTACATCTAAAGTCTTTAAAATTACTCTTTGAAGTAGAGATGGTGCATTAACAAAACCTAAAATTCTTGTGGCAACTGCTGCGGCTGTCTTAATATCATTTGCATCATCAAGTTCATCTGGTAAAACGAGATAACCAATTCTCTCACCTGGAAGAGAAAGAGACTTACTGTAAGAATAACCAACAATAGTATTCTTATAATACTTAGTTAGGTAAGGAACTTCTATACCATCATAGGCAAGTTCCCTATATGGTTCGTCAGAAATAAGGTAAATGCTAGTAGCAAGTTCCTTTTGCTTATTTTCTAAAATCTCTGCTAGTTTCTTAATTGTAGCCTCACTATAAATAACCCCTGTTGGATTGTTAGGATTATTAATAATTACAGCCTTAGTCTTAGCATTAATTATCTTTTCAAATTCCTCAAAATTAGGATTAAAATCCACTGTATTAGCAGGAACAACTACAAGTTTTCCTCCAAAGTTTGACACATAATTTCTATATTCACTAAAAAATGGAGCAAAGCATAGTACCTCATCCTCGGGATTAAGTAAAGTCTTTAAAATTGAATTAAGACCCCCTGCTGCACCAACTGTCATAATTATATTAGAAGCATTAAAATGTGTATCGTGCTTCTTATTAATTGAGCTAGCAATTCCTTCTCTTACATCTTCGTAACCTGCATTGCTCATATATCCATGGACAAATGTAGACTCTTCATTGTCAACAATCTCTTTGATTGCTTCATTAACTTCCTTAGGGGCTGGCACATTAGGATTACCAAGAGAAAAATCGTAAACATTCTCTCTACCATATATCTTTGCCAATCTATTGCCTTCCTCAAACATTGCTCTAATTACAGAGCTACCCTTAACTAAAGATACCATTGAATCTGCTATCATTTATCTTCCTCCCAAATTTTAAAATACTACATATCATTATGTCTTTTCTAAATCTAATAGATAATTAATCTAACTTTAGGCGTGATTCTAGCCTTCATCAAGATAAAAAAAGACAGGAGAAATAAAATCTCCTGTCTGATATTATAAGCTAATTATTTAGATAGATGCAATAAAATCTATTAAAAACATAAAGGCTGCGCCAACCTTAGCCTCACTTTCAGAGCAAGTTGTAAACTGTAAATAACTTGCATCTGTATCAAAGGCACAGTAATCAATAAGTCTTCTCTTTAAATCCTCTTCATAATCCTTAAGATATGTTGCAACTTCGCCGCATAGACAGATGTTACTATCATTCATAAGGAAAATGTTATTGATTCCCACTGCGAGATCATCTAGATACTTATCAAATACCTTTGAATACTCTCTGTCGTGTTCCTTTAGTTTTCTAAAGAAAGTATCGAGACTTACCCCTAATTTAGTTGATAATACTCTTGCTGAAACATAGGATTCATAGCAACCTCGCTTACCGCAATAACATTTTTCCCCACCAGGATAAATTGTCATATGACCAAACTCACCGGCTCTATTATGAATACCCTTTCTTATTGTTTCTCCATCAATAAAGGCACCACCAACACCTTCATTAAGCATAAGATAAACGCTTGAAAAATCATTATCCATAAGCTTTTTCTCATCAAAGTTTCTTACAGTGATTAAACCTGCTGCCTCTCTTTGCTTATTCTTCCAGTAATTAGCAAAAGCATAGGCCTTTGCATCATTTACAACAATAGTCTTAAAGTCAATATTCTTTGTAAGATTCTTAACCTCGTAGTTTTTAAGACCCATAGTTGGTGCTGATAAAATAATCTTATTATCGTTATCAAAAATACCAGGCACTGTAATTCCGACGCCAAGTACATTTTCCTTAATAATATTGTTCTTACTAATTAAATTATTAACTAGAGAAGCTATATCAGCCTCAAAATCGTTATTAACAATATTAACTGAAAGCTTAATTTCATCGATTACCACGCCTCTTAAATCTACTAAATAGGCTACTATTTCATTAGCTGTAATGTTAACGCTAATAGCTAATTTTGAACTTCCCTTAACCATAATAACCTGGGCTTTACGACCACCTGTAGATTCAAAATTTCCTGCATATTCAATTAAGTCTTCGTTAAACAAGTACTTTAAATTCTGATTAACCGTTGGTAAGGATAATCTTAGGGCATCTGAAATTTCCTGTCTTGCTACTTTTCCAGAAAAATGGATAAGTCTAAAAACCCTGTTCTTATTAATCTTTTTTACGTCAGTTGTTGTAAGCTTTTCTGTAGTTAACATTCTACACCTCTATTCTTATATTTTATTCACCAAATACAGCAATATAATCCTTCTTGAATTTTTCAATTCCAGCTGTTGTAAGTGGATGATTTACCATTTGTTCAATTACCTTATATGGAACAGTTGCAATGTCTGCACCTGCAATAGCACAGTCAGTTACATGAATTGGATTACGAACGCTTGCTGCAATGATTTCAGTCTGAATATCGTAATTAGAAAAAATTGCCACAATATCTTCAATTAAGTTAATACCTGGCTGAGAAATATCATCTAATCTACCAAGGAATGGTGAAACATAAGCTGCACCAGCTCTAGCTGCAAGTAAAGCCTGATTAGCTGAGAAAATCAATGTCACATTTACCTTAATTCCTTCACTAGATAATACCTTAGTTGCCTTAAGTCCGTCAACTGTCATAGGTATCTTAACTACCATGTTTGGATGGATCTTAGCAATTTCTCTACCTTCCTTAATCATATCTTCAGCCTTAGTAGTTGTAGCCTTAACCTCTCCACTAATAGGGCCATCTACAATGCTTGTGATTTCCTTAATTACTTCCTTAAAATCTCTACCTTCTTTTGCGATTAATGATGGGTTTGTTGTTACGCCACAAATAACTCCCATATCATTAGCCTTCTTAATGTCCTCAACATTTGCTGTGTCAATAAAAAATCTCATTATAACTTCCTCCATTTTTTAATCTATCCCTTTAAGTCAATTAGGGCTTATGCACCAATTGACTTAAAGCTATCTTTAAGGGCTGGGTATAGCTCCTTAAATTCCTTATAACGAAGCTCGTAAGCCTTGGCAATATCTTCATCTGGTTCAATTGTCTTAGATAGCTTAACAATCTTACTTACTGCTTCCTCTAAGCTTTCATATTCCTTACATGCAATCATTGCTAAAATGCATGCTCCCATAGATGGGCCTTCTTCACTTTCAAGTTTTGCTACTCTGATATTAAGTACATTTGCTAAAATCTTACACCATAATTCAGACTTAGCACCGCCTCCACAAAGCTTTGTCTCTGGAATTACAAGTCCTTCTTTTCTTGCAATTTCAAGAGAATCTCTAAGACCAAAGGCAACTCCTTCTAAAACTGCCTGAGTCATGTCTGCTCTTGTAGTATCCATAGTCATTCCAATAAAGCAAGCTCTTGCCTTTGGGTCATTATGTGGTGAGCGCTCACCCATTAAATATGGTAGGAAATATACATGATTCTTAGCCAATTTAGAATCATCTATATCCTCCTGCTCTTTACTATATTCCTTAGTATTTAGGACATTGTCCATCCACCACATATTACAAGAAGCTGCACTAAGCATGCAGCCCATTAGATGATAGGCTCCATCTGCATGGTCAAAGGAATGTAGAGCATTATTAGGGTCTACTTTAAAGCTCTTGCTTGAAATAAATACGGTTCCGCTTGTACCTATGGAAATGTTACATTTTCCCTCTCCAATAGTGCCCGTACCAATAGCTGCTGCTGCATTATCACCAGCTCCTGCTGCCACTACTAAATCAGAAGATAGACCAAGTTCACTTGCAAGCTCAGCCTTTAAGCAACCAATTGCCTCATAGCTTTCAAAAATCTTTGGCATCTGTTCTAGTTTAATGCCGCAGATATCAAGCATCTCTTTAGACCAAGTTCTATTCTTAACATCGAAAAGTAATGTTCCCGAAGCGTCAGATACATCTGTTGAAAATGTGCCTGTTAACTTATATGCTAAATAATCCTTAGGTAGCATAATCTTCTTGATTTTATTAAAATTTTCAGGCTCATTGTTTCTTAGCCATAAAAGCTTAGGAGCTGTAAAACCAGCAAAGGCAATGTTAGCTGTGTATTTACTTAGCTTATCCTTACCGATTTCGTTATTTAAATAGTCACACTCCTTGCCAGTTCTAGCATCATTCCAAAGAATTGCAGGTCTAATAACCTCATCCTTCTCATCTAAAATTACGAGGCCATGCATCTGTCCGCCAAAACTAAGGCCCTTAATACTTGTCTTATCAAAATCCTTTATAAGCTCTTTAATTCCAAGAATAGTCTCTTTATACCAGTCTTCTGGATTCTGCTCAGACCAGGCTGGCTTTGGAAAATAAATTGGATATTCTCTAGACACTGAGTTTAGAATTTTACCTGTATGCTCCATTAAAAGAAGCTTTACAGAAGATGTCCCCAAATCAACACCTATATAATTCATACTACCTCCCTTTGATACAAATTATTGTTAATTCACTTTTAGCAAAACACTTTCTAAAAGCTTATTTCATTGTAACACTTATCTAAAGTCCCTTCAATGAGTTTTAAAAAAATATTTTGTAAAATTAAAAAAGGAAAGTTTTATATTTCTATAAAACTTTCCCAAATTAATTCTGTTATATCTTTTTTGATATATCCTATGAAAAATTATCGCCTACTAATTAGCTTCTTTTTTTACGAAGAGATATTTATAACTCTCTCCATCACAAAAGACAGCTCTAAGTCTGTCAAACTTCTTTAAGGCCCACTTTACAAGCAAGTAAGCAAGAAGACCATAAAGAGATCCTAGTACTAAGCTTACTAGTACATCTGTTGGATAGTGAACTGTTAGGTATAATCTTGAAAATGCAATTAGTACTGCAAGACAAAGGGCACATATACCCTCTCTCTTTCTCCACAAAATAATAGCAATTGCTGCTGCAAAGGATGCTGATGTATGTCCTGATGGGAATGACCAGTCATCAATTGAGGCAAATACATTAAATATCTGTGTCTCAAAAAGTGAACTATCAAAATTAAAAGGTCTTACTCTATGTGATACATTTTTCATAACACCATTACACATGATTACTGAGAAAATTAAAGCAACTGCAACAGTTAAGCCTACCTTTCTATATTTCTTAGGTAGAACAAAAAGCATTAATAATCCAAGTAAAATCCAGATAATTCCCTTATCACCAAGTTTTGTAATTACAAACATGATTGGGTCAGTAATTGGATTGTGTAATGTAGCAAACCATTTTAATATTGGAATTTCGCCAGCATTTAAGCTGTTAAAAAATTGATCCATGTTAACCTCCACTTATTTTTTAAATTTTTAACACTTCTCAATCTTAAGCTAAATACTAGTTCATGTCAATTTTCTACTAGGTCAATTTTTTACTATCTAGTTTTTAGTTACACCAGACTTTGTAACACTATATTCGCCTTTATAAGTGTCTTTACCCATGTCCTTATTTTTCAAAATAAAACTCCTATTTAAATAGTCTTTTTTAAAATAAGAATCAGAAATTGCTGCAGCTTCTTTACTTACTAAAATACCATTATTTTGACTTGAATTAATTAAAAATACGTCCCAGTCCTTCTTTTCCCAAACAGCATAAAAATAAACCACTGCGCCATTATTTTCATCTAAATTCTTTAGGCATTCCCCCTCTCTATAAATATTATTCTTTGAATTCCTTTCTCTACTCCATCCCAGAAAATTAAAGCCATCTCTAATAAAGCTATTCGCCTGCAAATTAAAGTTTTCACCATAAGTTACTTGCTGCTCTTTTGACTCTCCTGCCCCGTTTGAATCATAAATCACCCTATATTTATGGGGGCTACAAATGTAATTAATCTCGGCACCATTAAAGGTTAGACCCACGTATTTATTTAGCTCGCCATTTTCATTAACAGGAATAGAGCCTTCGTAATTTGGCTCAGCAAGGCTTTTATTACGGCCCTCAATTACACTATTAGCCACACCTGTTTCAATGGCTGAGGACACATCATATCCTTTAAGGACAGTACCTGTAATCCTAAGCCAAGGGGTTTGACGGTAAATGCTTACTTCATGAAAGGTTACGTAAAAGCCAGTACTTGCACTACCTTCAATAGATATGCTACCACCATCAAAGCCATCATATAGCGAGGGCACTCCCACCTCTCTTAAGGACTGATAATCTTCTCTTACATTAAGACTTAAAATCCTAACCTGATTGTTTTTATCATCATCATCAATTAAATAAAACTCAATAACAGAGCCTACTGGAGCGCCATTAATTCTAAAATTCATGCTTTTATAAAGGGGTGAATTTGAAGCATAAGAATTTACTGATATAAGACTGGAAATAAATAATAAGCCATAAAGAAAAAGAATTATTTTACTAATGTAAGCCCATAAACTTTTCATAATAACAATACTCCCTTCCCTTTAAACTGTGCTTAAAGCTCATAACTACCTCCACATCTAAGTAACCCTTTTCAAGGTTTATCTCTTTAAAATTTATCTCATAATTTGCATCTGAACTTATCTCTTTACTTAGACAATTACAAAAGGCTAGCTTAATTTCCTCTTCTAGATCCTTTTTCTGGCTAAAGCTAAGGCCATGGACATTTATAGTTTCGTACTTTTCATTTAGCTTATCAAAGCTGTAATTTAAAGAACTATCCACAGCCCTTATAAGTTCTTCATTTCTTGCATTTTTTTCTATTAAAAAACCATGTGTAACCACTAGGATAAATATTAGTGATAATAGGCCTGAACCTGTGATTAATGCTCTCATATTTATCCTCCATTATTCCTTTTATACCTGGCTAGACCGTGATAAGTATTTGTCTTATTTATTCTAAAACTTGCTGAAAGAATCTTATAGCTAAGGTCATATTCGTAATAGCAAAAATCTGTGGTGCTTTCTGCATTTTTAAATACCAAATCCATACCATTAGACCTGGCCATTGAAATTGCCTTAGCCTTTCCTTCTTCTTTATTTACCTCAATTGTGTTCTCCACATATCTAGCCACTGTGTTTACCTTTGAAACCCTAGCATTAATCATAATAAAGTCCAAACTAAAGTAGACGATTAATACTAGAATTATCAGGTATATATAACTTTCTATTACTGACTTCATACCTCTCCTAACCTAAACAAGCTATCAATGTGTTTTCTACGAATTTTAAAAATGTTACAAAGAGGCTAGAAGCTAAAGTAAATACGGCAATCATAGAAAGCATTGCTACAATTACTTCTCCGTATAATTTTACATATTCTCCCATGTTAAACTCCTATTAATACTTTTAAAAAAAGTCCATTTATTACAAAAACCATTATGATAGCCATTATAAGTCCTGCATACTCTTCTAATATATTTTCCATAATCTTCTATTCCTTTATCTGCAATCTATAGATATCTTGTGATAATAAGTAGCATATCTGCTGAAATCTTAAAGGCTGCAAAAAATGTTGGCAAATACTCTAAGAATTTCAAACCGCTAGTAATATCGCTATATCTTTCCTCATCAAATTTCTGAGAAATCTCATTGTTTCTTTTAACCAATACATTAATAGTCTCGTCTGCGCTTTCATTTTCCATTTCACCAATGGAATATAGGGTTCTTACAGCAGATGAAACATCAAGACAGTTAAACTCTGATAAAAACTCATAATAAGGATTTACATCTAAGGGATTTATGTCGATTTTTTCCAAAAACTTTTCTAGCTCTTCTTTAATAATAATGGGGCAATTTCTTAAGCTTTGTTCTAGTGCTACATATAAAGGTGCCTTTGAAAGCCCAAGACTTAGGTCACGAAGCCAGCTAGTAAAGCCTTCTCTTAAATCATTTACCGCAATCTTTTTAGCTCTTCTCTTAGCCGTTACTGGATGTATAAGAACAAAAACAATAGAAATTAATAGATAGATAGAAATTATCTCTAGTTTTAAAATAAAGCAAATTATTGCTGCAAGTAAAATTATTACAATTAAGGGAATGCTTATTAGATATAGGCTTTTTGTGCTCTTTTTAAAGGCTAAGTTATAATTATCCATTATCTTTTTATCAGACCTTAGGCTCTTTAAATAATCCCCTTTATAGCTAGATAAATTCCAGCTAAGAAAAGCTATGGATAAAATTAGGAAAACGCTTGTTGAAATGTTATATGAAAGATCTTTTGTAATATCAATTGGATTTTGTGAAAAACGATTTAGACTAAGGCAAAGATAAGAAGTAATTAAGGCAAGTCCTATACTTATAAATAAACCGATTGTTGTATCTCTTCGTATTTTTTTAATTTCTTTTTGAAATTTATAGACACTACTTACCCAGTTATCAAAGTCATAATTTAGAACTTCTAGGGAATTTCTTGTATTACCGCCCTTCTTTTCTACCGCCATTAAAAATTTATGTAAAGCCCTCATTCTATCGCAACCATATTCGGCTTCAATGATATCAAAGGCGTCTTTGTACACATTTTCACCTACACCAAAGGAAAGTTCATCAAGAGCTTTCTTTATACAAGTCTTTAACTTGCCCTCGCTAATCTTATAGCTATCCTTAAGGGCCCTGTCGATTTTAGAGCTACGTCTAAAGGAATAAAGCATCTGGTGCAAATAAACATCCACGTCCTTAAACTTATTCTCATTACTGGCTGCTAAATATTTTCTTCTAATAATTATTGGAACTTGTGTTAAAAAGAAAACTGCCACAAGGCAATTAAAAAATAGACCGATTTTAAATAAAAAACAAAAGGAAAAGACTAATATAAAGCTTAAAAGCATTAATAGTAAATAAAGCTTTAAATTAAAGCCTTTAGTTCTTCCTTGACTCTCAGTATCTTTATAAATATCCTTTTTTATCTGCTTGTAGGAGAAATAATTAATTATTCTCTTCATAGAACAAATCTCCTCCCTTTTGGCTAACAAATGGATCAACGATGCCGTATTTTAAAAATTTTTCTTTGATTTCTTCTGGAAGCTCTTTTGTAATTAATTTACCATTATCATAAATTAGATAACATTTATTCTCGTTATTCTCTCTTACTAAAAAGCCTAGCTGGCTAATTCTTCTTTGTTCAAATTTATCACATTCCACTAGGCAAACTAGGTCGATATACTGATAAATGTTATTGATAAATCTATCTGAAACTCCCGAGTCTCTAAGCATATTAAACATTCTATCTGGCATATCACGAACATCATCAAGATGCATTGTAGTCATACAGATAGCTCCTGTAGATAAGCTATTTAAAAGGTCTAAAACCTCCTCGCCTCTTGATTCTGAAAGTAAAATCCAATCCACATTGTGTCTAAGGCCAGCCCTAATAATGTCTGCATAACCAAGCTTAGAATCCACATAAAATTCCACACATTTTTTGTGAGGATTAAGTTTTCTATAGTGAATTTCCTGATTATCCTCGTATACGCCTACCTTTTCCCTTGCCGGTATAAATGTGGACATATACTTTAAAAGCTCTGTCTTTCCCGCATGTGGTTGACCACCGATTACAGTAGTTAAGTGGGCTATGGTACTATTTTCAATAAGGGCTAAAATCTCCTCACTGCAATAATTAGACTTTATTAAGGTCTCATGATCAAATCTTAATTTCTCAGGGATTTTTCTGATGGCAACACTTTTCTTGCCGGTTCTTGACTCGTGCCAAATAGAAATTCTAAGGCTTTCAGTGTTAGCCTCCAAAATTGGATGAATTCTATTAAAGGCAACTTCCATAATATTTGCTAACTTAATCGATAAGTTATCTAAGAATTTATCTGAAATCTCTTTTGAAGAAATGCGACATCCTCTGCCAAGTTCTGTAATCCAAAGGTTATATCCATCCCATTCAATATCCGTTATATTATCATCATTAATTTCTTCAATAAGCTCGCTAAAGAGCTCTTCTTTTCTATAACTTAGGGCTCTATTTAATTCTTCATTAATCATTAAACAAACCCTCTTTAGTTAGATTCTGCATCAATTGCATTATAAATCTGATTCTCATAAGAGATGCTATCAACAGCTCCCTTTGTCTTTGTTGAAACGATTGTTACTACAGCGGCTGTTAAAAGTGTAGCTGCTAAAACTCCTGCTAGGGCAATAATTACCTTTCCGTAATGTTCAATAATATCATGCATATTATTTCCTCCTTGATTTAACTTTTGTAAAATATTGATTTAAATAAAAATGAAAATTGTTGCGACTTGCAACTAAAGAAAATGATTACGGGTGAAATATTAACATAGGATTTTGGATATGTAAACTAGGGAAATGAATTGTGTCGTTTTTTTACAATCTGAGAAGTGCTTGTAGGGGAAGTTCTCACACACAAGTAGTGAATCGCTTTGCGATTAACTACAAAAAGAAGAAAGGCGCCAATTGGCGCCTCTCTAAATTTGGAAGTCTATGATTATAAGTTATACTCTTGTTAGCAAATTACTCCTCAACTCTTCTCTTTTTTACTAAAACAACTGCACCCATGCTTAATGTTAACATAATTGCTAATGGAAGCACTGGATTTGTATCAGCTGTCTTCTTATCTGTTGTAGCTGTCTCAGATGTAGCTGCATCGTTTGAAACTACTGCAACATTTGTTGAATCTGCTGCAACTTCTGTAGCTTCAATTTTATCATTTACAAGCTCTGTATCTGCTGCAACTTCTTCATTTGTAACATCTTCTTTACCTGTTGTATCCTCAGCTTTTGCTGCAAGTAATGTAAAGCTTGTAGTTGCATTTCCATCTGTTGAAACAATTTCAACGCTGTGTCTACCATCAATTAATGTATCAAGGTATGCAGACTTTACAGTTACAATTGTAGAACCTGATGCAAGTGTGTAATTTTCTTCATCAACAATTACACCATCAATCATAAGCATATCAAATTTATCAAGATCAGCTGAGCTTCTAAGAACTAAGTCCTGACCTCTTTCAAGTGTCTGATCTGCACCATCTAACATTTCATAAACAACTGATGTTGCTTCAAATGTTGGCTGTAATGACTTAGCTGCATCTGATGTTACATCAAGTCTTGCACCTGAATTTGATGGAGCTGCACTTGTAAGAACAAGTAAGCCATGCATGTTGATTGTTCCATCTTCGTTTCTTGTAGGAAGATTTGTAAGGTCTACATTTTCAAACCAATCATCAGTAACTACAACGCCCTGATTATTTCTTGATTTGCTACCATTGTAGAGGTAGTTATTCTCTGTTAAGAGTGAGTAAGGTACTAAATCAGCTGTTGTTGAGTTCTCAGTAGATGTTACAGAAATAAGACCTGAAACAATCCACTCCTTAACTAAGCTATCCTTAGTGTTAAGACCTACATTATAAACGCCTTCATCACCTACTGCATTACCATAAGATGTACAATTATAAATCTTACAGTCTGGGCAGCTGTTAGAAGTAATACCCTTACCAATATTACCAAATGTTACTGAGTTCTTTAATACGTGGCCACCCTTCATGTATGAACCACCAAGCTTGAATCCATTACCTTCACCGAATTCATATCCAGCTGCTGTAATATCATCTGTTGTTAACCAACCATTGTTATAAGCTACACAGTTGATGATCTGTACTTCGCCAATTTCACCAGAAATTGTCTTAGCAAATAAATCCCAACCATCATCAATATTGTTATGACCAATACAGCCATAGAATACATTTCCAACACCTGATGTAAGCTTTGCAGCAAAACCATCAGCATCATTTCTACCGCTATCGCAGTTATCAAATGATTCACAGTTCTTAATTACGTTATATGATGGCCATAATAATCCGCTTAAACCAGCTTCTCTTTCTGCACCATCTACTCTACTAATCTGAATACCAGTATTTGCAGAGCCTTCTACTGTACACATTTCAATTGTGTTATAGTTACCACCAACCTGGATACCTACTGCATTTGGATAATAAACATGAATTCCGTAAATATCCCAGTAGCTACCTGTTAAGCTGATACCCATGCCATCAAAGATTACCTTTCCAGCTGTTTCTGCTACTAACTTAATGTGCTTATCAGCTGTACCTGACATAGATCTTGAAATCTTTAATGAATTTCCCTTGTAAGTACCATTAAGCATTAAAATGTACTGACCAGGCTGTGCATAATTTACAGCTGTCTGTAAATCCATTGGATCTTCCTTAGTACCAGCTGCTGTTGTACTACCGTCTGCTGATACATATAAAATCTCGTTAACATTTCCTACTGTCTTATAAGATACAGTGATTGAACCCTGTAATGTCTGATAAGATGTAAGTTCCTGAACCTCTGGTCCATCTGGTGTAAAATAATACTTAATTGTATTAGTTGCAGATGTAAGTTCAACTGTTGTTCTTAATACTTCATTAGCATCTAAATGTCCTTCGTAAGCTACTGAACCATCAACATTGTAAACAACAATATTTCCTGAAGCTGTTGGAGAATAAATGAATTCATAATCCTTAACAGATGAAATATTTGTTGAGTAAACTCTACCGCTTGCTGTGCTAACACTAGAGTCTGAAGATTCACCAACACCTGTTGAATCAGATGTTTCAAACTTAATATCAGAAATATTAACAGATACCTTTCTAGCTACAAATACACCAACTGTAATTGAGCCATCTTCCTGTACTGTAAGGCAAGAAAGATCTGAGCTAGAAACTTCTACTCCATTAACTGTTGATACCCAAGCATCATTAGTCTTTTCAAGTGTAAATTCATATGAAGCGCCTGTAGTAAAGTTAGCTGTCTGACCATTAGCTTTCTGCTGATTTGTTGTACGAGTTACACCTGTATAATCTGTTGTATCAACTGATGAGTAACCTGTAATAATTCTCTGTCCGATGAAACCAGCCTTAGCTGAGAACATCTGAGTTGATACAGAGTTAAAATACTTATGAACATAATCTGGTGTTCCCCAGAAATTATAACCTAACATATCACAAGCAATGATACCAAAACCTGTCTGGTTATCAGGTGTAAGTGATGTGTCTGTAATAGTAAATGTAGCTGATAACTTAAAGTTTTCAGTGTTAGGATTTACTGTTGTGTAGTAGTACTGGAAGCCTTCCTCACCATCTGAAATCTTACCATTTGCAGCACCAGCGATTTCAATTGAACCTGATGTATTAGCTACATTTGTAACATTCTCAACTAAGCCAACCTTTTCTGTAGCTGAATCCTTAGATGAAATGTTAATAGATTCTGTTCCTGCTTCTGTTGTAATTACTGCATTTGTTTCCTGAGCAGAACCAACTGTTGCAATATTCCAAACTCTATCATCTTCTTTATTGATTTCAACGCCTGTCTTAGTTGTTGTAGCAACATAGCCATCAGAATTTCTTGTTGCTTTAATCTTAAAGTCGTATGTGCCTTCTGCAAGTGTTACTGTTGCATTAGCATCTTCTGTAGATGTAAGTAATTCGTAATTTTCTGAGTCTGAACTTTTAGCATATACATCATACTTATCTGCATCTTCAAGATTTAACCAATCAAGATAAACTGTTCCATCATCATTAGTAATGATAGATTCAATGACTGGTTCCTTAACAGCTAATACATAACCTGTCTTAAAAGCTTCATCAGAATACTTAACTGCCTCACCAGCTCTTTCAGCTGCTACTACAGCCTTGTAGTTGCCACTCCAAAGTGGAGTAAATGTAGCTGACTTTGTTGTATTATTCTTAATTGTTACTGTATTTACTTCATAATATGTGCCATCTTTCTCGTAGTATAAAGTTACCTGTAAGTCATCAGCACCTGTTATAGAATCAACATTTCCTTCAAAGTTAACCACAAGATTCATTCCTGATTCTTCAATTGAAGTTACCTTTGGAGCCTCTACCTCATCCCAAGGAGTCTGTTTTGCTTCACTAATTGGGCTAAACTTTGCCTGCCAGAACTGAGCTGTAGCACCAGCTACATAAGCATAATATGTTAAACCTGCTTTTACATCAAATGTAACTGTTTCATATAATGAATCAGCACCTGCAGCCTTTGTATAAACTACTGTACCATCTGAAGCAACAACATAAAATGTCTTATTCTTATTAATCTTTGCATCAACTGAGACTGAACCATTAGTAGTTGCTGTGTATTCTAAATAGCAGCCAGCTGTTGGAACTGCACCATTTGATGGACTAGCCTTTACAGAACCTGCCTTAGCATTTACACCAGCAATTGCTAAACCATCTGTAAATGTACCTGAATCAGTTGCATCATTCTTTGACCAACCCTCACCTCTTAAAATAAAGCCCTGAGTTGCAGTAGCAGAACTAGTTGTATTAAAAAGACTTTCAGCATCTACTGTAACTTCACTAGCCTTAAATGTAGCCTGCCAGATCTGAGCCTTTGATCCAGCTACATAAGCGTAATATGTCTTACCACCTGTAACTTCAAATGTGATTGTGTCATATAAAGATGCATCTGCTCCTGCTGTTTTTGATACAATAATATTTCCATCACTATCAACAACGTAAAGTGTCTTATTCTTACTTACCTTTGCATCCATTGTGAAAACACCATTAGTAGTTGCAGTATATTCTAAATACGCACCTGATGAAGGAATTGTGCCTGCTCCACTACCATTTTCTGTAGCTTTTGCAGTTGAATTAGCCTTTGCTAATCCATCTGGGAAATATCCTTCATCTGAAGCATCTTCAGTTAATGTACTCCATGCACCTACTAATCTAAGATTTGAGTCTGCATCAGCGCCGATTGTAGCACGAAGATCAGCAGCAGACCATGTAACTAATGAGCTTTCACTGCTTGCAGTTGCAGCGTAAGCAACGATACTTGACTGATTTCCAACGTAAAGATATGTTGGAACAAGACTTGTGACCATGAGAGCAGACATAACTGATGCGGCAATTCTCATAGCCTTATACTTCTTAAAGTTCTTAATCATAAATACCTCCCTAATTTATACTAAAAAATGCTCCGTCCCTTAGCATTTTTTAATCTAGTGGTGATAATTGGTGCAAAATATGTGTAAAGCCACCCCGCGAAATACCTTGTTCACCAATAAATCAACCAGCTAGATATATTTACCAAGAATTTAAATTCTCGGTAGGTATTATTATACATATTGCACATAAAAAGTAACACCCTCTAAAATGGGGGTATTTATACAAAATAGTTCACTTAGGGAAATTTACCATTTTTCTTTTTAAAAAAGATTTGTATTAGTGCAAAATAGCAAAAGGAGCTAACAAAGTAAAACTTTATCAGCTCCTTAAATATCAATTATTCTCTTATAAATCAAACTAAATTGCCCAACACAAGTTAATTTTACTGCTTAGTTAACTCAATAGTAACATTAGCATCATCTGTTAACTTTAATGTCTTATCTGACAATTCATAAGTATACTCATCTTCTTCTGTTGTACCAAGAAGAGTCATAGTAAGTGTAATTGTATCATCTTCAACCTTATATTCAAATGGTACTGAAACGCCACTTAAATCAAGAGAACCTGTTCCATCCTTTTCAAAAACAAAAGTATAAGCAATATCATCCTCAACCGATGTCCATGTACCAACAACTGACTTGCTTCCGCCACATGCAACTAATGTGAAAAGTAAAACTGAAGCAAAAATAACAGTTGTCATTTTCTTAAAAGTCTTCATATTATTTCCTCCAAATTAATATTCAATAGAATACTAATATACCTAATTTAGCTAGTTTTGTCCATTATTATGACCTATATAATATCTAGCTTTTTTAATAATTATATCAATTAACTGATCATAATAAATGTCATCTGCTGCCGTCATATTTGGATATACGCTTGTATCTAACATATTTGGAAGACTATTGATTTCAAGTAAGTAAATTTCTCCCTCATCACTCATAATCAAGTCAGCCTTTGCATAGATATCCATATCAAGGATGTCGCAAGCCTTTTCCACTAAGCGTTGCATTTTCCTAGCTGTATCCTTATCAAGATTAGCGGGACAAATCTTCTCGCTTTCCATGTCTGGATCCCACTTGCTCTTATAATTATTAAAGCCATCCTTTGGTCGAATCTCCATAACAGGAAGTGCCTTGCCATCAAGAATACCTACAGAGAACTCTCTACCCTCTATGTACTCTTCAACGATAATCCTATTGTCAAAGGAAAATGCATCTTGAATCGCTCTTGTTAACTCTTCGTCGTTATTTACCAAAGATACGCCAATACTTGAACCTGTACTACATGGTTTTACAACACATGGATAAGGAACATATTCTGCCTTGTGGCCCTTCTTTAACATAAAGCCCTTTGGCATTAGAATACCTTCTGGTACTAATACCTTTTTTGTAAGATATTTATCAAGAGATAGTAGACAACTCATCTGACTTGAACCTGTATATTTTACATCTAATAAGTCAAAGACTGCCTGAATATGTCCATCTTCACCAACCTTACCGTTTACAGACATAAAGACTAAGTCGGCTTTTCGACATATATCGATTACATTTTCACCAAAAATACCAAGTTTACCTTCTTGTCGTCTTATTACCTCGTCATTAACTTCTGCGGTCCTGTTCTTTAAAAGCTTAATCTCCTTTTCAAGGTTATTGTCCTCCTTAAAAAATCCATCCACTCTTTCGCTATCAATGCCAAAGAACAAGTCCAAAATATTAGCTTCATGACCTAATCTACGTAAGCTTGAGCAAATGTTATATGCCGAATATAAAGACATGTTACGTTCGCTGCTTACACCCCCAGTTAAAACAACAATTTTCATAAATCCACCTCATTCTCGCTAGATATTAAATTGTTAAATCCCTTAAACAAAGATTACTACAACATTAAATATTTGTAAAGCGGACATTCGGAATCCGCTTCGCTACTTCCTCATGAACGCAGTGGCACTGCGTTCAAGTGTTATCTATCTTCTAGTGGTATATAGTCTCTTCTCTCCTGCACATTCATGTAAGCCGGTCTAATAATCTTACCACAGTTGATTAACTCTTCAATTCTATGGGCTGACCAACCTGAAATTCTAGCAATGGCAAAAATTGGAGTATAAAGTTCCATAGGAAGCCCCAACATTCTATAGGCAAAACCTGAGTAGAAATCCACATTTGCAGAAACACCCTTATAGATTTTTCTTTCCTTAGCTATAAGTTCTGCGGCAATTTTTTCTACATTTGTCATTAAATGATACTCTTCTTCCATACCTTTTTGCTTTGAAAGTTTCTCTACATAACCCTTAAAAGCTCTAGCTCTTGGATCTGATAGAGAGTAAACCGCATGACCCATTCCATAAATAAGTCCAGTTTTATCAAAAGCTTTTTTATGTAAAATGAGGTCAAGATACTCTGCTATTTCCTCTTCATCATTCCAATCCTCTACATGTTCTTTAATGTCCTCAAACATCTTAACCACCTTAATATTGGCGCCACCATGCTTTGGTCCCTTTAAAGAGCCAAGGGAAGAAACCACTGCCGAATAAGTATCTGTGCCTGAAGAAGTTACTACATGAGTTGTGAAGGTAGAATTATTACCACCGCCATGTTCTGCATGCAAAACCAAAGACACATCTAGTAACTGGGCCTCTAGCTTAGTGTATTTGCTGTCAGGTCTAAGGAGCCACAATATATTTTCAGCAGTAGAAAGATCCGGTCTTGGCTCGTGAATTATAAGGCTACCGCCAAACGTTGACTGTCTATAGGCAATGTAGCTATAAACCGCAAGTAAAGGAAATTCTGAAATCAACTGCATGCACTGTCTAACTACGTTAGGAAGGGAAATGTCATCCGCCTTATTATCATAAGAATAAAGCATAAGCACACTTCTAGCTAAGGCATTCATAATGTCCTTACTTGGCTTCTTCATAATAATATCTCTTACGAAGTTAGGTGGAATCTGTCTGTACTCCCCTAACATCTCTTTAAATCTGTCTAGCTGTGGCTTTGATGGAAGTTCTCCAAACATAAGCAAATATGTCGCTTCCTCAAAACCAAATCTTTTCTCCTGTGTAAATCCTGCTATAAAATTTTCAACATCTATGCCCCTATAATATAGCTTTCCATCGCAAGGATGAGACTTTCCGCTTTCATCAGTATAGCTAGAAACAATCTCACTAATTTCTGTAAGTCCGGTTAAAACACCTTTACCATTTAAATCACGCAATCCTCTTTTTACCTGGTATTTCTCATATAAGGGTTCACTAATTTTGTTATTTGAACGTGCTTTGTTGGCTAACTCTTTAATATCCTGTGTAACAAAGGAAAAGTTCTTTTCTGTAATCTCCATTCATGCCCTCCGGTTCTTTAATTTTATCGTCTAAGTCTTCCTCCCTCATACTTAGTATGAGCTTGTAAGACAGCCTTTAGTGACCTTACTCTATCTGCTAAGTTACCCTTCTCTACTACAATATCAAGGGATTCTGCAAATAAATCTATCAAATCATCATTGATATTATTATTTAGCAATAATAGAGCATCTAATTTATCTTCATATTCCTTTGAATCAAGGAATTTTTCTACTAAGCTAGCGATTCTATCTTCCTTTGAACTAGAATCTGTCTCTGGGCTTGTAGCTTCTATCTGACCTGCTGTTGCAAAAACTTCTTCTTCCTTTGAAAATGCAGTTTCTGCCTCATCTATTGGGCTTACATTTCCAAATTCATCTAGTGAAACCTGGCTAAATCTGTACTTTTGCTTAACCTCTGGGTATTTCACATGGTCTACTTCACTCATAAACATATCAAGAGGTCTTACATACTGCTTAAAATCCCCATATAAAGCCTGATATAAAACTAGGGCCTCCTTTGTTTCTGAATGGTAAACTATATTATCTACTTTATATAATTTATTTTTAAAATGCTTATAAAAGCCACCTATAACTAGTTTTCTTGACATTATTAAATTACCGTTACTGAAAACTTATAAAAAGTTATATACTTTATGTTTCATTCCTACTTCAGCGAGTATGCTTTTGATGGTATAAATACCTATCTACTCACAAGTTCTTGTACTCTCCATAGGCGTAAATTCCGAACTAACGTATCCGTACATATTTGCATTAACGTTTAAGTGTTAGCTTGCAAATTTTTCTCCATAAGCTCTTAGATTGAGTGATGCTTGGAAATCTCTATCTATAACATTTCCACACTCACATCTATAAGTTCTATCAGATAGTTTTAGATCCTTTTTAATTTTCCCACAGCAACTACAAAGTTTTGATGATGGATAAAATCTATCAGCTATAATAAGTTGAATACCACTATCATTGCATTTGTATTCTAGTTGTTTTCTAAATTCAAAGAATCCCTGATTTTGAACTGCTTTGGATAGGTGCCTATTCTTCATCATTCCACTAACGTTTAAATCTTCAATACAGATAAATCTTGGTTTTCGATTTACTATCTCAGATGTGGTCTGATTCAAATAATTCTTACGGATATTTGTTAATCTGTGATTTACTTTTAATAAAAGTTTTTCATTTTTAACTATATTATTAGTTTTGCAGTATTTTCCTTTCTTTTTATTTTGTTCATATTTACGAGATACGCTGCGTTGTAATCTACGTTTGCGTTTCTCTAGGTTCTTTACTGTTTGGCTTTTATTAATATTCTTATACTTATTTGTATCTGAACATATAGCCAAATTTTTTATTCCAAGGTCAATTCCTATACCATCGTCATTAAGCTTTTCCTTACAGTCTGGAAACTCTATACATACGCTAATCCACCAATTTAATCCATCGAATGATATTCGTGGATTCATGTATTTAGCGTCTGTAGGAATTCTTTCATGCTCTGCAAGTCTCACCCAGTTTAGTTTCTGTTTATTGGCTTTCTTACTAGAAGAAAATCCTTCAAGCTTAACATGTGTTTCACTAAACTGTATCTTAATATTATCCTGATAGAATTTAGGTATTGATTTCTTTTTAGACTTGAACTTGGGATATCTTTGTATACCTTTGAAAAAGTTCTTATAGGCCGTACAAGCATCTTTAATAGCCTGTTTTGTTACATTATTAGAAACATTTAGTAGCCATGCATATTCATCAGAATTTCTAAGCCTTGTGAATTCTTTTCTAAGCTCTGTATCTGAAATGAATTTACAGCCTTTTTCGTAGTTTTCTTTTTCCTTAGCTAAAGCCCAATTAAAAGCAAATCTTGCTGCGCCTGCGTACTGAAACATTTTCGTTTGTTGTACGTTATTAGGTATCAACATTACTTTTATTGCCTTTATCATTACTCTCCTCCTTGAATTAATTCTTGGACAAGTTTCTTAGCTTTATTAGTTCTTTTGCCTTGTTAATAACTTATAAAACTCAACAGTATTTTATAGACTTTTATAAGTTTTATTTAACTGTCATCAACCTCTACATTTTATTCTATTTTTAGATATACATATTCACCTTCCAGTTTGTTATAAACATGCTTGCCAATAATAGATAGTAAGTCTCTGATTTCTTCAATTTTTTCACTTGCAAATTCAACATATGAATGATTCTTATCAGATTCATTTTCATTTTCATACATGTCATTACAATACACAAAAAACTTATCCAATATATCGTCTAAAGGATACTGCGAAACGTAAGGATCGCTAGGTTCATTTTCTTCTAGCTCAGGTTCTGGCTCAAAAACTATAGAAGTCACATAAATAACCTCCTTTTCATTAGGATCATGTAAATCTTCCCAGACAATATCATCATCTGTTCCGACATTTTCGATTTCACGATAATATCTTTTTCCATCATATGTAAGTATCATGTACTCCTCAAGAAATTCTCCGCTTCCCTGAGCCCAGTCTTCTGATTTCAGTAATTTCGAAACCAACTCGGTATCTGAACACCCCTTAAGTGATAAAGATTCACCATAAGATTTTTTATCTATAGTTTTGTATATCATATCTTCTACTTTTTCATAATCATCTGAATTATACTTTTCTGCATCATAAAATCTAATATTTTTCACGTTACAAATTCTCCTTTTTAATTTTGCTTTTTCTTGAATTTATCAAAAAACCGCATATATATCTCCATAGTTTTTAAGGTTAAAAAACTACAATAATTCTATATTATATTTATAAACATTGCAATTCATTTCTTGAACCTCTAAGTTGTTGGCCGGATTGCATTTTTGGTTTTCATAGTAGTACCTCCATATATCGCAAAATCTTTTTCTTAACATGTAATTGCTCTGCGTAATCCATTAAAAGATTTATATTTCTATTTTCATATTTTGCGTATCTCTTCATCGCGTCAAGAACAATTTGAATATCAGAACCTTCGCCCCTAACAATATCACACAAAGTTCTTTCTATATTATAGACGCGGATTGGATTCCCACTGAAAGACAGTGCATCACTCAATCCTAAAGAGTATTTATCTCGCACTACTCTTTTTATAATTACATTTTCATTTTTCAAAGATGGTGCATTATAGCCCTGAGGAAAAGTAAATGAATATACAGCAGGAATTCGATCTGTAAATCCATGAATGTATAATGCTGTCTCATGAGACACTATACCCTTGGGATATTTTACGCTAAGGATATATAAATCATCTTCCCATTCATCTGTAATCTGATATAGTCCCCGACCGACTCTCATCAGTTTGTTGTTATTTACATAAGTTTTTAATGCTCGACGATCTCCGCCATAAGCTTCAACATCAGTGACTTTTACAAGACCATCTGTCGATTCTGCAATTAATTTTTCAATAACATTGCTCATTTTGCCACCACCTTTCACACATTAATTTTATATCGAATAATGTGTGAATGTCTATAAATTTGCGCATTTCTCGAAACATACATTTCTTAAACAATAACCATTACCATTTTATGTGTATTTACACGTTTTTATGTAGTGGATAACC
>JAEEGJ010009254.1_pt1 | contig 26535 bp, 21 predicted proteins | sample 8958761 | NCBI WGS metagenome assembly JAEEGJ01 (sample SAMN16246546, study PRJNA631951) | gut metagenome | biome: gut microbiome; feature: rumen; material: RS-attached | host: Bos | place: Iran: Karaj | collected 2018-10 | reverse complement strand
ATAAATAATGTTGCCATGATCCATGATAAACAACCGGGCCAACATTCTGAACATTTTTCAAATCCGGCGAATCTTTTGTAATAATATAGACCGCATTTACATCAGAATGGTTTTTACAAACATAACGGAATAGATGCATTGCATTATCTCTCGCATCGTTTCCACGTTCTGCAAAAAGCCATAAATTTTTATACTTCTTATTTGCACCAATAAAAACAAGAAGTATTCTAGCAATACAACATTTAACGAAAATTCCGAACCACTTAATATATTTTTTTAAGCCGTTCTTTTTTATAAAAAATAACAGTTCTTTTTTTTTCATATCAAAAGCATTGCTAAAACTTGTACAAAGTTTCCCAAGACTTTTTAAACGTTTTCCAAGATCGTGATTTTATATAATCAAAGGCTCTCTGACCTTTTAAAGAAAGAGTTCCATCAAGAGAATCCTCTTTCACCCGATTAAACGTGGTCACAAGGGCATTTTCGTGTGATTCCACAGAATTATAGTCATACGAATACACAATATCACCAAAATTTGTCACGTCACGGACACAGCCAATTTCAGGGCATACCATCGTTTTGCCATATGAGAAAGCCATCCACAACGTACCAGAATTCAAAGTACAACGTTTGTCATAGGGAGCAACCATTAAAAGTGATTGTGTCAAATACGCTTCCATTTGTTCAACGGGAATAAAGCTAAAATCTAAAATGACATTTTTATTTTCCTGCGAAGCCAACACAATTTTATTTCTGTACAAACTATCTTTACAAGATCCACACACAAGCAATACAAAATCGCTTTGTTCCATATTCGATTTGCAAAACGCACGTACCAAAACATCAATGTTTTTATATGGATCAATTTTTCCACAAAAAAGCAAAATTTTTTTTGATTCTGCTATCCCATATTTTTCCCGAATATTCAAATCTGATTTCGGATAATTTTGGATATAATCTCCATGAGGAATACATACAACTTTATTCCTGTATTTTTCTAAAGCAGGGATTTCATCAAACGTTGCATCACATAAAATATGAATACGGGAACTCCATTTCAGCAAAGCCGTCATCATTATTCTAGAAAAAGACTTTCCCAATTCCTGCCCATGAACCTCCTTATTATGGATAGTCCATATAATGGGTTTTCTGCGCAATACAAAGTACAATAACGTAGCAAAGCGAAAAATAAAGTTCATCCAAACTTTAATCAAATTATTCCCACGAATATTTTCCAACCAATTTAGATGAACTACATCATAAAAGAAAAGGCTACGCCAATTTCGACTTAAGGCCTCATTAACTCCAACAACATTATATTCATCAGAAATAACGCCAGTCAAATTACCCAAATAACTATTTAATGGAGTCTCTCTTTGCGGAAAAACTAAAATTTTCTTTTTTTTCATAAAATACATTTCTCCGCATTTCAATTATTCATTCAACCGGCCATTATCAATTACACCATTATCGAATAATGGAGCGGACTTCATTAATTAACTGGTTTGATGCAAAATTTCCGATTTCTTTTAAAGGAGGCAAATCCTTTTGCAGCAAAAATTTTTCTAGCGTTTTTTTATCTGTAGCCTTGTATATCAAGCCCATTTTGTCAAACATTTCAGCAGTCGCTGTCTGGTGTTCGTTTCGATGTTCTCCCAATTTTGCAATTCTAGGGAAAACAACAATAGGTTTATGAAGCTGTAAAGCCGAAATGATTGTTCCAATTCCAGCATGAGCTACAATAATGCGCGCTTTTCTACACAATTCTTTATAACCATCTGGAGATAACAACCCAACGGTCTTTATATTCTTAGGTTCATAAGCTCCACCCAAAATTTGCGCAACGAATTCTTCATCTGATTCTGCAGCAATTTCATCAACAATTTTGATAAAGCGGTCAAACGGAGATTGTGTCCCTATCGTGCAAAAAATCATATTAGCAACCTAAGGTATTCCCTGCATATTTAACTCGTTCATTACTAAGATGTTCCCACTGAGTGTACACATAATCAATAGGCATCTTAGCAGCTAATTTTCCGCAAAAACTTAATTTGTAAGCATTCGCCAACGAGTCTATCCAAATTGTTTTTCGCAAGAATAAGAACTTCGCAACAACTAAGACCAAAAAACCCGGAGCGGCACCCGTTGACAAAACTGTATTGGGGCGTTCTTTAATCAGAACATAAAAGATATTGAAGAACGACGGAATCATTCGCCAGGCATTCCAGCGGGAAAAATCCATTATATTATACACATGTTTGCCGGGCGCCATTGTAGAGCTTTTCTTATTTGTGCATATATACGAAATATCGTAATCTTGTTCCAAAGGCTGCACAATTCTCAAAAGTTGCACCCAATGACCACCAAAGGATGACACAGCAAGAATCTTGTTCTTTTTATTTGTTTTTTTATTCGACATACAATTTTTCCTTATTCAGCCTTACCTTTACCAATGCTAGTCACTTCGAACCCTATCTTTCTCAGTGAGTCAGCATTCAAAATATTGCGACCATCAAATACAAATGCAGGCTTCGCCATCGAGCTGTAGATACGCTTCCAGTCGAGTTCAGCAAAGCACTCCCATTCTGTACAAACCACAACGGCATGGGCACCTTCGGCGGCCTTGTACGGGTCTTCTTCGAACATCACTTGTTCAATCACGTCCTTGAGGTCGCGTTTTGCATCAGGGATTGCCTTCGGGTCCGTTACGACAGGCAATGCATGTTCGGCAAGCAGATCACGCACGACGAGGTTTGCAGGGCTTTCGCGGGTGTCACCCGTGTTTGCCTTGAACGCAAAACCGAACACGGCAATTTTCTTGCCGGCAATGGTATTAAACATCGTCTCAAGCATGCGATCCACCACACGGTGGGTTTGCCACTCATTTATTTTTACGACGCTTTCCCAGTAAGCAGCCACTTCCGGCAGTCCATAGTAACCGCACAGATAGACGAGATTCAAGATATCCTTCTTGAAGCAGCTACCACCAAAACCGATGGACGCCTTGAGGAACTTGGAACCGATGCGGCGGTCCTTGCCCATCACGTAAGCGACTTCGTCAACGTCGGCGCCGGTGCGTTCGCAGAGGGCGCTAATCGAGTTGATGGAACTGATGCGTTGAGCGAGGAAGGCATTCGCCGTAAGCTTCGTCAGTTCGGAACTCCAAAGATTCGTTGTCAAAATGCGGTCACGCGGGACCCAATGGGCATAAACGTCCACCAGTTTCTGGCAGGCTGCAAGGCCCGATTCCGTCTGGTGCGAACCAATCAGCACGCGGTCCGGTTCAAACAAATCATTGATGGCTGTTCCTTCTGCAAGGAATTCCGGGTTCGAAAGCACTTCAAAGTGGAGCCCCTTGTCGTTCGAATTCAGGATGCGTTCCATGGCAGCGGCCGTGCGCACCGGGAGCGTTGACTTTTCGACGATAATCTTTCCTTCGTCTGCAATTTCCAAAATGTTTCGGGCAGTCTTCTCCCAATACTGGAGGTCGGACGCCTTGCCCGCGCCATGTCCAAACGTCTTTGTCGGAGTGTTCACGGACACGAAAATAATATCGGCTTCCTTGATAGCAGCGGGAATATCTGTGCTAAAGAACAGGTTACGGCCACGAGCGCGCTTTACAACATCATCTAGACCAGGTTCAAAAATCGGAAGATTTTCGCTATTCCAAGCATCAATGCGCGACTGATTTATATCAACAACGGTAACCTTAACATCGGGGCACTTATCGGCGATAACGGTCATGGTTGGCCCACCGACGTAGCCGGCTCCAATGCAAACGATTTTAGTTTCGAAACTCATGATACTACAAGATAGTAATTACAACGCAGCATGATGAGCCTCACATCTAAAACATAGGCTATTTATAAGGTTCCAGCGCTATTTGGCTTATTTAAAGAGTGCCGTAACTTCACTGACACTTTCAGGCAGAATCACCCGCGTAGGGTTTGTTTCGCCATCACCCCAACCTACAAAAACACTTCCTGCAAGAGGCTCCGCGCTGAGCAACACAGGGAATCCCGTAAAGAAATTCACAGTCATTTTTTTCTCATCTACAGGGAGATTATGCACTAGAATCCGGCCAAAACCATTTACAGATAAGGTTACAGTAGCCTTTTTACCCAATGCGAAAAATTCCTGCAATTCATCATAAACGACTTTAGGGCGATTCATCGCAAAATTCTTGATGGCGTTGAGCTGTTTTGTCATTTTCGAAGCGTTCAGTCCCCAGCGTTTTTGGTCGCGAGGAATCTCTGACTGGATTTCAGTCATCATATTCTCGATGCGCGCAAGCACCCGCGAGCTTTCAAAATTCATCTGCAAGAGCACAGCCATTCGGTTGATAAACGCCGCCTTGAAGCCCTCGTTTTCGAGCAATCTTCGGAGCAGCAATGTAAATTCAGGCCCATTCGGCCAAGAATCCCCATCTTCTGCCGTAGCAAATTCAAATATGTTATTCGTATATTTGCTGTAATCATTCCCGAAACCAAAATCAAGATCATACAGGAACCATTTCCACGGCGCTTTGGGACTTGTGCTGCGCCACTTCTTAAGATTATTCGCAGGCCAGTCGCGGTTATTTGCAAAAAGCTCCGTATGCATGTAATTGATGAAGTTGTCGACATCTATTTGCGATGCGATGTAAGCATAGTTTTCTTCGTCATCCAGATTATTTGACTCCAGCCACTCCATCAATGCGACGTAATCGACAGCCGAGCCCGCCGACACCTCATTATTGGCCTTGAGCAAATCTATTTTATCTGGATCAAGCCCATAATGTGTTTCAAAATAGTCTGCCGTTGAGCGCTCACGAATACTATGGATGCCGAAATATTCGCCATTATAATACACAACTGCAAATCGCCCGCGCTGGTAATCAACGCCGAGTCCTTCGCTCACGGAACTTGCCAAGCAGTCGCGAATGTAGTCGTTTCCGCAGTTGCTCCCGTTATTGCGCAACAGGAATACCTTGAACTTGTTCAGCTCCGGGAATTCAGGGAACAGCGGATACTTCAGGTGAGAATCGCCATACTTTTCACGGAACGTAATCGCCACCGACTTCTTGTCTTTTTGCCTGCTGTAATTGCCAAAAATTTTGAGTCCTGCATTCTTCGCAAATGCAGGCGCATCCGTCCCTGGTTCCATCAATTCCACCGTCACGGGGATTTCCTTGTCAAGCCAGTAATTGGCGCCGTAATGAGGTTCCTTGCTCTGCGCATACGGGCCTTCCACATAAATACCTGTATCCGGGTCAAAAAGCGAATTCGGGTCAGCCGCAAGGAACACCGCAGGCACAGCAGGCGCACTTTCGAAAACGTAAGTGCGAGTCACCACATCGCTCGGAAGGCTTTGCGGAGCAATTTTTGCACAGCGTATTACCGTTGTCTTGTTGATTAAAATATTCTTCTGAAATACAGTCTCTTCCGAAGGCAATTTGCCACCTGTGTCGCACACGTCATTATTCGTACTTTCAAGATTTAGAACAAAAGGTTCTGTATAAAATCCCGAAGGCGGGAACAGCAAGGTGTTGATATTTTCTTCTCGAGTATAAGCTAGCGTATTTTCCGTATAGCCATACGGAGAAGGGTCTGCATAACCCCAGCCATTTGCATAGCTCCAAGTTTTCCCTAGAGGCAATTCCGGGTAAGATACAGAATCCACAATCGCCGTATCAGCATTCACCAAGTAAAGCGAGCCGCCTTTTTTCGAAAGCTTGAAACCCGCATGCGGTTCATGGCCGCGATTGCGAGTAATGTAGCTGAAAACCTTAAGAGTCACTTCTTGCGATTCATTCGCATCAGGGCTAAATCGTGTCCCATAAATATTCGCCAAATCAGGGAATGTCGTTCCCGTAGGGAGAGCCATGCGGTAAACCGTCGATGAATCCCCCGTCCCTTCAAGGACCATTTCGTAACCTTTCCAGTCATCAATGTCGGGCTGTGCCAAGCGCACAGAAACTTTGCGGCCCTTTGTAATGTACGCCTGCATCAAGATTTCATTGGCAGCCGAAATATCTAGCACATCCGAGGGGTCGGTGCTCCCCGTCCCAACGAAAAGCGAAATGGACGCCCATCCAAGTTCCTCGTTTTCACCCAATTGCATCACCGAGCCAACGCGGCGCTTTCCATTTTCGCTAAAGCAATTTTTCTTGTATCCCGGCAACGGATCGGCATAGCTATAACCCGGCGGATAACTTTCCGCATCTGTCCATGTCCAGCAACCAGGCCCAATCATATCGATAGAATCATGCGGCATCACGTAATCGGGATAGTTCTTCCCCGACAAGAAAATGATCAAAAATGAGTTCGGCGCGATTTTCACATCGCCAAGTTTCCACTTGAAAGGTTCCTCTTGCGAGTCCGTCAAGTACATCCCAGACAAATTCACCGTATCTGCAGACGTATTGAAAAGTTCTACCCAGCCCGCGTCATCGCCTTCGTGATCTTTGTAATCAATGTTAACCGGGTCGACCTCCGTGAAAATCACAGGGCCACCCGCAAAAGGGAGGTTCGCGCCATCCGCATTACCATTTGCAGAAGAACTACTCCCCGGATCAAAATTCAGCGAACTTGGATTATCGTCTGAGCACGATGACAAAAACAACGCAACAAAAAGAATAGGACAAAAAATCCTACAAATCTGAGACAAAAGATCATTCCAACACACCATAATGTGGAATATATATTATGCTTGAGTATTCGGAATGCCAGGCTCGGAATATAAGAAAAAAACTACTTCTTATTTTCGAGTTCCGAAGCAACCACTTTCTTCCGGCGCGGTCTACGGACAATAAAGAGGCAAGCGCCAATCAGCACGAGCGACACAGAAATCACCTTGCCCATCGGGAACGCTTCATAAAAAACGAGAGCCCCCGCAAGCGTAGGTACTGCGGCACCGACCGCCGCGCTGAACGGGATAATGAACAGCGCACGGCCACGCGAGAACGACACCTGCGAATACAAAAAGGCGATGCCGTATGTTGCCACATAGCCAAGCGTTCTAAAGTCCATGAGCAAATTTGCCACTGACGAGAACTCGATATGGTCCAAGTCAAAATCCATCGCAAGGCTCTTGTAGAACGCCGCCGAGAGACCAAAGCCGACTCCCATAATGAGCGAATCCACCATTTCGCGGTCTTTCACCCAGAGGTGCGCAATAAGCGTTGCAAAGCAAAGCCCGCCCGCATAAAGCCAAAGCGTTCCAATATTCTGCACGGCAGTTGATTCACCGAGATTTTCGACGGAATACAAAAGGCCCGCCACGACAAAGCAAATGGCCACCACAATGCGCTTGGTCAGGACTTCCTTGAGGATGCAAAATCCCATGAGTGCCGTCAGCACCGGATTCAGGACCATCATCGGCTGCACTTGCGAAAGGTCATACTGCGCCATCGCAATGTAATAGCCAACCGTCGCAAGTCCAGAGCATGCAATGCCAAGCCACCAAAATTTATTCGTGATAACGCCCTTGAAAAATTCCCAGGGCCTAGAAGTTCCGCCTGTGCGCTTGCCAACAGTGGACACCCCGGACTTTTCCAGGATGTTTCCACAGGCAAATAAAAACGCAGGACCAATTGTAAGAAGAAGAAAGAGCATGCTGTAATTCAGAATTAGGAATTCGGATTTCAGAAGTACTTATAATTAATTCTTACTTCCTACTTTCGAATTATCATAAATTTCTTTGTAGATCCAGTAATTTCCCATGACGCGCTTGACGTAGTCGCGGGTTTCCCAGTAGCTGATTTCCTCAACACGCAAATCCCACGGGAGGCCATCGCTTTCGGACTGCCAGCGTCTCGTCGGCTTCGGTCCCGCATTGTAATTGCAAAGCACGTACATGTAGTCGTTCTTATATTCGTCCTTGAGGTCCACCAAATAGCGGATACCCAGGCGGATATTCATGTAGGCATTGTACAGGCGCTTCGGATTAAAGCCCGAAATTTCTTCCTTGTCAGCAAGCATCTTGCCCGTCGCAGGCATAATCTGCAAAAGGCCGCAGGCGCCCGCGGGCGATGTAATCTGGAAATCGAAAATAGATTCCTGACGCATCACGCTATACACAAAGAACGGATCGATACTCGTACCCGAGTGGTAAACAACCGGGTCTGCATACGGAACCGGGAACAAGTAATGCAACACGTCAATCGGCGGTGCCAAGAACAAGCGCCTATCCATCTTCGCCTGGAACTGGCGAGCAAGCCTGTAACCGGCAGCTGTTTCGCCCATTTCATAGAACAGCTTTCCGTATTCGTACAAGAAATCCATTCGCTTGAAATTCTTCTTCTTGATTTCGTCGTAGAGCCTAAACGCCTCTTCTTCAAAGCCGTACAGGAAAAGCTTCTTGATGCGTTCGTAACGTTCCTTGCTGTACGAGGCATCCGGCTTTCCGAGCTTGTTCACAGAACGGATCCAGTCCATCGTCGCCGCATGGGACATCGCCACGCCATGAGCATACGGAATCTTGTCTTCCGGCAGCAAGCGCTTTTCCAAAAGCTTGGTGCGGCTGCGATGAGCATAGTACGAAAGCGGGAAATCCTTGATGCAATCGAGATACGCTTCACGTGCCAAGGAATCCTCCCCCATCTTCATGTACGTATCGCCAAGGAACATTCTAGAGGCGCTTCCACTCCAGAGGAACGGATCCTTTGTCGCATCGCGGAAGTATGCAGCCGCTTCAACCCACATGCCACGCTTGAAATAGCAGTAGCCAATGCGGAATCTCGCCCACTGGCGTTTCAGATTGCTTTTGAATCGCTTATGGATGAGTTTCTTGTAGCAGTCAATCGCTTTGTCGTACATGAGCTTCTGCTCAAATTCAAAACCGCGCAGCCAGAGGTTGTTGGCATTTTCGGTGCTGAACTGGCTCACATCCTGCAAAAGCGAATCATACATGTGGATTTCTTCGTCAAACAGCCCTGCCGCTTCCTTGCGGTAAAGCTTGAGGATAGCCTGAATCCACGACGGGCGCGGTTCCACATTTTCAATCAGATTGCGATACTGTTCAATAGCATCTTCATTGCGGTTCAGCGAACGGAGCGCTGCCGCACGTTTTTCCCACAGGACAATTCGCGTATTCAAGTCAAGCGTACTCTTTTTCAAACGAGCATAAGCCGGGTCATCGAGCACCACAACCGAAGCGGGATTCTTCTGGGCCTGCTGGGCATCCATAATCTGGATGGAATCAAGCAATTCAAGGCAGCTCTTCATCTCGTCCTTCGTGCAAGCCATCTTCGCATAGGCGACTTTTTCGGCAAGCGATTCCGGAGTGCCAAAGACTTCCCTCAGGCGGCGTACAGAAGCATAAGCAGAATCCTTGTACGATGTACGGCTCGTCAAAAGCTTCATGTACATGCGCTTAGCCTGCCTGAGCTGGTAAGAATCTTCCAAATAGCGGGCATAGCGGTACTTCAACGGGTCCACATCATCGCCGTCCGGGTTACCATTCAGATAGACCATCAGCGAATCCGCACGAGCAACATCGTTCAGCGAATAATCCGCCATCGCAGCCTCGATTCTCAGGCGGTCAGCCGCATCGCGCCAGGCCCTGTCATTTTCCAGGCTCTTTTCCAGGCGAAGCGTCTCGCGCATCTTCGCAAACTGTTCCTGCTTAAAATTCGCCTTTGCCATGCGGAGAATCACCGTTCCCTGCAATTCAGGTTCACGCTTGCGCAAGGAATTGTAAGCGGCATAGGCGCTATCCCACTGGCCACTGTAATAGTAATAGGCGGCGCGAGCAAAATCACGATGGTTCTGCGAAACTGCAATATCGTTCATTGTCTTCTTCGCACGGGCGGCACGGATTACGGCATCCTGGAACTGGTCCGGAGCAATCATTTCCTGTTCCGCAAACGGAGACTTGTACGTGGAATATACAGAGCCATCCACCTGAGCATACAAGGCGGCTGTGCAAGCAAACAATAAAGAATAAAATAATTTCATCGCCAAACCAACTGTTTTTATTTTTCGACCTGTCCCACAAATCCAGATATACCAAGTTCCATGATGGTTTGAGCATACTTTTTATGCAAAAACTCATTTACACTCTCGGCATCATCCATTTGCAAGACAGTCAAAGCAGCATCACGAACGTCTTCAAAGTTGATAGAACGGATAATCTTCTTCGTGGTCATTACGCTCCACGGAGTCATCGAAAGTTCATCAACACCAAGTCCAACCAGCAAAAGCACGCTCATCGGGTCCGTACACATTTCACCGCAAACAGCCACCGGAATTCCTTCACGGTGCGCAGCGACCACAGTCTGGTAAATCATGCTGAGCACGGCCGGATGGTGCGGCTGGAACATGTCGGTAATAAGTTCGTTCGTACGGTCAACGGCAAGCGTAAACTGTATCAAGTCGTTTGTACCCAGGCTAAAGAAATCCACTTCCTTAGCAAGTTTATCCACAATCATCACTGCAGCAGGGACTTCAATCATCGAGCCGATCTTAACGACCGGGAGCTTATGCCCTTCATCCTCAAGCTGCTTGCGGGCTTTCGCAATGCAAGCCTTAGCACGGCGAAGTTCCGTCATGCTAGAAATCATCGGGAGCAAAATGCGCAAGTTGCCCTTCGTATTTGCAAGCAACAGCGCACGCAGCTGCGTGATGAAAATATCTTCGCGGTCAAGGCACACGCGGATAGAACGCCAACCCATAAACGGGTTCGATTCGTTCACCGCAGAGACTCCCGAAACAAGCTTATCGCCCCCCGCATCAAGCGTACGGATGACAACCGGATACGGGTCCATCTTCTCGAGAATATGCCTGTAAGCGCTCTCCTGTTCCTTTTCTGTCGGAGTACCCTTTCTGAAGAACAGGAATTCCGAACGGTAAAGACCGATACCCGTAGCGCCAAAGTCTGTTACCTTGTCTGCTTCCGTCGGGATTTCGATGTTTGCGTGTAGCACAATGTACTTGCCATCACGGGTCATCGGTTCCAGCTGACGCATCGTGAAAAGTTCACGGCGCTGGCGTTCGAACATTTCCTGACGATCGTGGAACTTGCGGATATCTTCTTCGTTCGGGTTGATGATGACCTTACCATCGGCACCATCGACAATAATCGTATCGCCACTCTTAACGAGGGCCGCAACATTCCTAAGGCCCGATACCGCCGGGATCTGCAACGCTCTGGACAAAATAGCGACATGGCTCGTACGGCCACCCGTATCCATCACGATAGCGTTCACTTGTCCGGGCTTGAGCGTCATCAAGAAGCTTGGAACAAACTCATGGGCCACGAGGACAACGCCATCTTCGTGAGACACGTCCTCCAATACCGGTCCGGAGTCGTCCATTGCAGACATCAAGCGGTTATACAAGTCCCTGAGGTCTGCCGCCTTGTCACGCATGGCGGGCGAATCAATCTTTTCAAACTTTTCAATGTAGGCGCTAAATACAACATGTACCGCCCACTTCGCGTTCTTGTGCTTTTTCCTGATCTTGTCGAGAACTCCATTCACGAGTCCCGGATCCTGCAAGATCATCAGGTGCGTTGCAAAAATCAGGCTGTCCTTGATGCCAGCCCTGGTTTCCGAGATTTCCTTAATCTGGGCGATTTCCTTGGAGGTCTTGCTAATAGCCTTCAGGAACATCTGTTCTTCTGCAGCAAGGCGGCTCTCAGGGAGTGTCTCATCAACCACGGAAAATTCACGGTTTGCAACAGGAAAAACCGTTCCCATGGCAAAGCCAGGGGAAGACGGCACACCGACAAGCTCAATCCTCGAAGATTTCCGGGAAGCCTCGTCGGAAGCTTTAGCTACAAAATCAGCAGGGTTCTTCGTTGAAGTGGTCATCAAAAAGCTTTTCCAACTGCTGAACGACAAGCTCCTCATCATCACCATCGATTTCGAACTTGACTTCGGAACCGGCAGGGATAGCAAGCATCATCACGTTAAGGATGCTCTTCGCATTGGCCTTTGAACCTTCAAACACGATAGACACATCACTTTTTGCCTGGCCCGTGATATCAACAATCATACCGGCGGGACGGGCGTGAATACCCAGTTTGTTGGAAACAGTAAATATCTTTGTAATCATCAATTCCTCAGAAGAAATCCACGTTAATGTCAAGGCCATCCTGCAGGATGATCTTGAACAGGCTATCAGCAGAATGCACTGTCTTGACCAAGTCATCATGAAGCTGTCTGTCGTTTAACAGAATACCGACAGTATTGTCCTTCGAATCCATCTTGGCCTGCACCTTGGCAATCAGCCCATCCAAATGCTTAGTCACGCCTTCCAGGTCGGAAATCAGCTGGTTTGCGTTACCCATAACCTTATCCGTTCCAGCAAAGAGCCCGTTGATCGGTTCCTTGACGCCATCGACGAGCTCGTTCACCTTGACCGTCACCTTGTTCAGGTTCGCAAGGCTCTTCTTGAGCTGCGGATCAGTCGTCGTCACAAGCGACATCAGGCGGTCTTCAAGATTCTCAGCCTTCACGAGGAGAGTCTTGAATCGGTCCTGGAATTCCGGATTTGCAATCGTTCCGTTCAAAGCCGTCTTTACCGCTTCAAGCAAGACCTTCGTGGAATCGCAAACTTCACCCGCAAGGCCAAGCGCTTCGGCAATGCCCGCATCGAACTGGCCCGAGATGGTATCGCCCGGCACGTAGTATTCTTCAGCATCACCGAGGATCATGCCAATCTGGCGTTCGCCCATGATGCCGATGTTCTGCACGCGAATTTCGGAATCCTTCGGGATTTTCACGTTGGACTTGAGCCTGACCGTCACCACGACGCGGTGGCCAGAAAGCTCAATAGACTCCACGCGGCCTAGCTTCACGCCATTGATTTTGACCGGGTCATCCAAGACTAGCGTACTCACCTGCGTAAAGCGCAAGTGATACACATCGAAAGTTTCACGCAGATCCTTCTCGTTCAAAAAGAACATGCCAAATATCAAGATGAAAATGGCTAAAAGAACGACAAGTCCGACGGAGAAGTATAAAGCGGTATTCTTTTTCATTCTAAAACTAATCTAGCATATTTTAATTAAGTCCTGAGTTATGAATGACTTGTATTAGGCTATTTTTGACAAGGATAACAAAGAAAAACTATAACGAGCGTTTTAACACCTTATGATAGAAGAACCGATGAGCCAAGAAGGCGGCATTTCTATTCATCTCGCCTCCCCGGAGCAAATCCGTTACTGGTCCTATGGCGAAGTGACTAAGCCGGAAACGATCAACTACCGTTCCTTCATACCTGAAAAGGATGGTCTTTTCTGCGAAAAGATCTTTGGACCGATCAAGAACTGGGAATGCAACTGCGGCAAGTTCAAGCGCATCCGCTACAAGGGTGTCGTCTGCGACCGTTGCGGCGTCGAAGTGACCCACTCCAAGGTCCGTCGTGAACGCATGGGCCACATCGAACTTGCTACCCCTCTGACCCACACCTGGTTCGTCCGTAACCAGCCGTGCGTCATTAGTGCACTTCTCAACCTCAATACCAAGGACCTCGACCATATCATCTACTACGAAAAGTACGTGGTGATTGATCCGGGAACTACCAACCTCGAAAAGAACTCCTTGATTGACGAAGAAGAAAAGCAAAACCTCCTTGCCGAAGGCCGTGAATTCGTAGCCAAGATGGGTGCAGCAGCAATCAAACAGCTCTTGGATAGCCTTGACTTGACCAAGCTCTCCGAAGAACTCCGCCTGCAGGCGACATCCAGGTCGAAGACCAAGCAGGACGACGCTGTGAAGCGCCTCAAGGTCGTCGAAGCCTTCAAGAAGTCTCAGATGGAAAGCTTCCGCAGCTACTACAAGAATCCGGAAGCAGCCCAAGAGCGCGACAAATATAAAATTTGGCTCAAGGGTCTTGCCGAAGCTGTTGCCGAATTCAAGGTTGACTACGAAGCCAAGCACTCCGACTTTGTGCTTGCCGACGCCTACGAAGAATTCCGTCACAAGTATCCGACTGAGGCCCGTCTCTTTGCAAACCAACCATCTTGGATGATTCTCGACGTGATTCCGGTACTTCCGCCGGACCTGCGTCCGCTCGTACCGCTTGAAGGTGGCCGCTTTGCTACCTCCGACTTGAACGAACTTTATCGCCGTGTCATCAACCGCAACAACCGCTTGAAAAAGTTGATTGACATCCGTGCCCCTAACGTGATTCTCTGCAACGAAAAGCGTATGCTCCAGGAAGCTGTCGACCAGCTGTTCGATAGCGGCCGCCGCACCGCTCGTGCAGGTTCTGCACGTCCGCTCAAGAGCCTCGCTGAACTCCTCAAGGGTAAGCAGGGCCGCTTCCGTATGAACTTGCTCGGTAAGCGTGTGGACTTTTCCGGCCGTTCCGTGATTGTCGTGGATCCAGAACTCCGCCTAGACCAATGCGGCCTCCCCAAACGCATGGCACTTGAACTTTACAAGCCGTTCATCATCCAGCGCTTGGAAGAAGAAGGCATTGTCTACACGCTCAAGTCTGCTAAAAAATACGTTGACGCAAATCGTCCTGAAGTCTGGGACATTCTTGAACAGATTATTGAAGACCACCCGGTCATATTAAACCGCGCTCCGACGCTTCACCGCTTGGGTATCCAGGCCTTCTATCCGAAGCTCATCGAAGGTAACGCGATTCACCTCCACCCATTGGTCTGTCCGGCTTTCAATACAGACTTTGACGGCGACCAGATGGCGGTGCATCTCCCGCTTTCTTTTGAAGCACAGCTTGAATGCCGCGTGTTGATGCTTTCTTCGAACAACATCCTTCACCCATCTTCTGGTCAGCCGATTATGGTGCCAAAACAGGATATGGTACTTGGCCTGTACTACCTAACCAAGCCACGTCCCAACCGCAAGGGTGAAGGCATGCACTTTTATGCCCCGGCCGAAGCCATCAGCGCTTACGAAAACGGTGCCGTGGATTTGAACGCCAATATTTATCTTAAACTAAAAGCGGGTCAAAAAATTTACAAGGGATCCGTTGAAAAAGACATCATCCTTGAAGAAGACTGCATCATCAAAACAACCGTCGGCCGTATCATCTTTAATGATATTGTCCCGCCTGCACTTGGCTACATCAATGAAACCCTTAACAAAGAATTTATCACAAATTCCATTGATAATCTCTATCATCGTGCAGGCAACCGAGTGACCGTTGATTATCTCGACAACCTCAAGGCAATCGGTTTCAAGTTGGCCACAAAAGCAGGCTCTTCCATCGCAGTAGCCGACATCCTAATTCCGAAGGAAAAGCAGGAATTGCTCAATGCCGCCACCAAAGAAATCAGAAAAATTCGCGCCCTTTACGAAGACGGTGTCATTACTGACAGTGAACGTTATAACCAGACAATTGACGTGTGGTCCAAGACGACGTCCAACGTTGCAGCCAAGCAGTGGGACTCGCTCTCTCACGACCGCAATGGCTTCAACCCGCTTTATATGATGGCCGACTCCGGAGCTCGTGGTAGCCGTGAACAGATTAAGCAGCTGTCCGGTATGCGTGGTTTGATGCAGAAGCCGATCAAGCAACCCGGTGGTCAGGAAGTTATTGAAAACCCGATTAAGTCCTGTTACCGAGAAGGCTTGAACGAAATGGAATACTTCATTTCATCTCATGGAGCACGCAAGGGGTTGGCCGACACCGCTCTAAAGACGGCTGATGCAGGTTACCTAACACGCCGTCTTGTGGACGTGGGCCAGGAACTCGTGATTACCGAGAAAGACTGCGGTACGGCGAACGGTATTGAAGTATCCGCACTCAAGGACGGGGACGATACAGTCATTCCTCTTGAAGAACGTCTTCTCGGTCGCGCCCCGGTCGATGACATCAAGCATCCAGTCACAGACGAAGTGATTGTCAAGGCAGGCGAACTCGTGAACGAACGCGACCTTCCGAAAATTTCTGCAGCAGGTCTTGAGCACATCAGGATGCGTTCCGTACTCACCTGTGAATCCCGCAACGGCGTGTGTGCCAAGTGCTATGGGCGCATGCTTTCTTCCGGTCATCCGGTTGACCTCGGTGAAGCCGTGGGCGTGCTTGCAGCACACTCCATCGGTGAACCGGGTACGCGTCTTACGCTTCGCACCTTCCACATTGGTGGTGTACATTCTCCTTTGACCGTTGAAAATTGCAAGAAGGCTATCGTTGATGGCCGCATTAAGCTTGAACAGATCGAAACCATTGAACACGAAGGCCAGAAAATCGTGGTTTCCCGTATGGGCGAACTCGTCATCTTTGACAACACCGGCATTAACAAGGGCCGTTACCAGATTCCGTATGGCTCTATCATGCACGTTGAAAACAACGCTATCGTCAAGAAGGGCGACTGCATGTTCAAATGGGATCCGTACAACAGCCCGATTATCACGAACGTTGCCGGCAATGTCGTTTTCTTCAACATGGTGGACAAGCAGCATGGTAAGAACAAATTGCATCCAGCCATTATCATCAATGATGACCGTGGCGAAAAGGTTGGCTACTTCATGTTGCCTGATGGTGCAATCCCCGCCGTGAAGCAGGGTGACAAGGTTGCCTCCGGTCAGGTTATCGCAAAGCTTCCGCGTGCTGCAGGTAAGACCCGCGATATTACCGGCGGTCTTCCGCGAATCGCAGAAATCTTCGAAGCGCGAGTCCCAAGACACAAGGCATTCATCGCACCGGTTGACGGTCTCGTCAAGTACGGTAACGAAGTACGCAACTACCAAGAAATTGTTATTCAGCAGATGAATGGCTACGAAATGAAAATGTTTGTTCCGCTTGGTATCCATCTAATAGTCAACGAAGGCGACCGCGTCCGTGCAGGTCAGAAGATTAGCGAAGGCTGTGTGGACCCACACGACATCCTCAATATTCTCGGCCCCGAGCAAGCAGAGCTCCACTTGGTAAATGAAGTTCAGGCGGTTTACCGCCTACAAGGTGTGGCTATTGCAGACAAGCACATCGAATGCGTCGTTCGTCAAATGATGCGCAAGGTTCGTATTACTGATTCGGGTGATTCCGACTTCCTGCCGGGTGAAGAAATTACCAAGGACAGTCTCCGTACCGAAAACGATCGCCTAATCGCTCTTGGTAAAGCCATAGCGACATATCAACCTATGCTCCTTGGCATCACTAAGGCATCCTTGGCAACGGACAGCTTCATTTCTGCAGCATCCTTCCAGGAAACCCAAAAAATCCTTACCCGCGCCTCCATCGAAGGACGTGTGGATCCGCTCATGGGTCTTAAGGAAAACGTAATTATAGGCAGGCTAATTCCATGCGGAACAGGCGCCCGCCACCTGCGAGACGCCCAAGTAATTGATGTCGATGCCGACGAAATGGAAGAACGCTCTCGTTATCTGAATACCGTGTCTAGTTTTGTGAATGCAGTATCAGAAAATTCTGAAACCAGTACCCAAATCCAGATGCAGGATAACGAAATTGACACCTCTAACGAGGAAGAGTAATCGTCTTTAATTACTCCCCAACCCTCACGATAGGGCTGTTTGTCTCGATGCCGTTCACATGGCGGTCAAGCCAGTCAAGTAACAATGCATCGCGTTCTGCCTGCGGGAGCGCGAACTTTTCGCGGCCCTGCTTCTGCATGAACACGTCAAGGTAAGTCATCAGCACGCCACCGGCAACGGAAACGTTCATCGATTCCGTAATGCCATACTGCGGGAGCTTGAATTCATAGTCTGCATGGGCAAGCGTATCCGGATGGTTCCCGTGGAATTCACTGCCCAAGTAAAAAGCCATCGGCTGGCTCAAATCAAGGTCGAGCACAGAGTTCGTAGTGTTCGTGCTGGCGACCGCAATCTTGTAGCCCTTTTCACGGAGCTTTTCCATGCAGAGCATGCGCTTCTTGTACAGGTAAAGGCTCATCCACTTGTAGGAACCCTTCAAGATGGACTTGTTCACGCTATAGGCGTTGTCTTCTTCAATGATGTGAACATCCTGGAGGCCAAAGACTTCTGCAGTACGGATAACGGCGGAAATGTTGTGCGGATCAAACAGGTCCTCGAGCACCATGCAAAAATGACGCGTACGGCGATTGACCACAGACGTCAAGAGTTCACGGCGGCGTTCCGTCACACGTGCAAGCAAAGTTTCCAAATCCTTAGGTTCACTCATTTTTTATTCCTTTATTATATAAGTATTTGCCCTGAAGTCAGGGGACTCAATAGTCTCTTTTTTCTCTTTCGGTTCAGCCGGCTTCACCACAGGCTTCGGCTTGGAAAGTTCCATCCTTGAACGGTCAAGGCGTTCAGCATCACCCAGCTTCCACGAGCCACCGGCAACCACCTTATCATATTCTGCAATATGGCGCTTGTTTTCGGGAGTCTGCAACTTGGCATTTTCCTTAAGCGGTTTTCTGTTTCCGCCATAGTACATTGACGCAGCCTTCTTGATATCGTTCACGACATCGTCAATTTTCGAGTTCACAACACTCTTGAAGACGCGCAGCTGCATGATGGAATTCAGCACCGAGTTTGCCGGGAACACAACTGCAGTAAGTTTGTACTTAAGCTTTCGCGGAGCGACAAGGTCCATATCCAAATAAGCAACAGCGGTTCCCTTGAGGGACCATTTCAAAATTTGCGCATAGCCGTACCCAAAGAACATGTTACGAAGCATCGTCTTTGTGCCAGCGCTATCCTGCAAAGCCCAGTAAAAGTCACCGGAAAGTCCATGACCGTTGCTGCCCGAGAAATAGCGGCGGTTAAGGCTATTGTATTCCAGTGTATATTCCGATTCCAGATAAGCGTTAATCAGGTCTGCAGTAAAGGGCATGTTATCGAACAGGTACGAAATTTCGTTGACCTCAAGCGGAAGCGTCCCCTCGCTAGAATAGATAGCCCTGTACTGGCGGCCAAGTCGCATAAAGATGTCCGTCATCATCGGAGCATTGATATCCAACGAAAAGCCGCGCTTGACAATTTCCTTGTACGGGCCACAGAACTCGTTATCATACTCAATCTTGGGCCACGGTTTCAAATCCGCTTCCGTGCAGGCCTCGTACTTGATATCAAGGCACTTATACATTCCCGAGCAGAACGAACGCATGTTATCGGCGTTGTTCTTCGTTTTCATCAAAAGCTGCCGGCGGGAAACTTCTGACGAAGAGACACTCTTTGTAGCGTAAGACATTGACGTGCCAAAAGCAAGCACAAAGCCAATGCAAACACTCAAAAAAGAGAATCGCAAACCCTTACTCTGCATAAGCACCTCCCTTTGAGATTTAACGGAACTCTAGGCTGTCCAGAGGAATTACAGTGAACGGCTTGAGCGAATCAAACATAGCTACAGGACCAACGATCGAAATCGTCATCTTTTCGCGGCTAAAGTACTTCGCAATCATCGTCTTCACCTGTTCCGCCGTCACAGCATTGATTTCCTTCACATACTCAAGATAATGGTCATCCGACTTGCCCAGGAGCTCACCCCTTGCAAAAATGGAAGCGGTTGCAGCCGGGGAATCAAAGAGACTCGGCAAGCTTTCAACAAGCGACTTCTTGGCCTGCACAAGTTCTTCGTCCGTAGGGCCGTTCTTCGCAAGCTTTTCCACTTCCTCGAAAATGAGCTTCATGGCAAAGTCCACGGTCTCCACTTTTGTCTGGAGAGCAATCGTCGTCATCGCCGTGTCGCGGTAATCGTTACCCACCGTGCTATAGACGCTATAGGCAAGGCCCTCGTCACTACGGACACGGTTCATAAGTCTAGAACTAAAGCTTCCACCGCCCAGGATGAAGCTAGCGACAGCTGTCGGGTAATAATCCGGATGCGGACGCTTCACAAACGGCTGGTTCATGGTGATGTTCGCCTGCGTGATATCCTTGTCGACCACGTACACACCGGGCTTGCGGGCAAAAGCAAGCGGTGCTGGCTTCGGAGATTCAGCCTTCGGTGATTCGACCTTCCAGTCCGCAAAGAACTTCTTGAGCGCGACTACCGCAGAATCCTTGTTGACATCACCGGCAAGCGCAAAGACGATGCGTTTCGAAGAGAACACGCCCTTTGCAAGGCGCTTCACGTCGGCAGCGGTGACAGCCTTGTATTCAGCAGCATTGGCATCCCAGAGTCTCGGATTCGGGGCGTAGTTCACCTTGGCCTTGAGCGCCGAGAGTACCTTGGCAGGAGTTTCATAGCGGCGTTCATAAGCGGTGACGTAATTCGCCTTCATAATTTCAAGCTGATTCTTGTCAAAAGCCGGGTCCGTCAGCACCTTTTTGGCGAGTTCAAGCATCGACGGGAAGTTTGCAGAGAGGCAGTTGATGTCAAATGCCGAGAGGTACGTGCCAACGCTCGTCGAAATGGACGCACTTACGAATTCCAGGGAATCTTCAAGGACATGCGGAGAAATACCGCCACCCGCACCACGACGGATCATGGAGCCGACCATTTCAAAAGCGGCTTCGTCCTTCAGGACCTGCGGCAAATGGCTTTCTTCAAAATAGACCGAGAAATCCACTAGCGGAAGCGTACTGTCACTGACGATATAGCCCGTAATTCCATCTGCAATTTCTACACGGAAATCCTTCGGGTACGGAGCGACATACTTATATTCAGGGAATTCAATCTTGCTATAATGTTCGGGCAATTGGCTAGACACCCCCATTGCAGAACTAGAACTTTCCACAGCGGAAGCGTACATATCCGGCACATGCTTCACATGCGGTGACTTTTTTGGCATCATGGAGCATGATGTCATAGCCACCAAAGACACGCCTAGAGCGATATAAATCTTGTAATTCGTTTTCATCTATTAGAAAATAGTAAACTTCCGGTGAAAAAAAATAAGCCAGGTCGGAGCATTCCAACATAGACCATGAAATTTACGGATTATTCGTCCCCATACCGAAATAAGTCATATATTAATACTTGAGCCTTCCTAGTGGCCACAACACGCGTAGTAAGCCTACCTCCGGCTTCCGCACAGTTCTCCAGTCGAGACACAAGCCCCACCAGGAAGGCTTCTTCAATCCCTCCTATGAAAAAGACCCGACGCGAGCGCGCCGGGCCTTTTTTAGTAAACAGTGGTTAGTTAATAGTGGCTAGGTCCCCATCAGCTAAAGCGACCATTGAGCTGTTTGCGGCGGCGGCCGCGTTCCGAGATAACAGCCTCAATCAAAAACAGGAGGGCTGCAAGCCCGAGGAAAATCTGGTAGCGATCCTGGTAATTTTCCATGCGGTCACTGCTCTGGTCCTTCTTTTCAAGCGTTGCAATTTCGGTCAAGACCTTTTGCAGCTGGAACTCGCCCGGACTTGCGTAAAAGTAAAGCGCACCCGTCACATTTGCAATTTCCTGAAGCGTCCCTTCTTCGAGGCGTGTCGTCACGATGTTGCCTTGCATATCCTTCTTGTAGACGCTACCGCCATTCTTGTCCTTGAGCGGTATAGGCACGCCTTCGCGGGAACCAATGCCGATTGTATAAATCTTGATGCCGAGTTCAGCCGCTTCCTTAGCGGCATTGACGGCAGCATCTTCGAGTTCTTCGCCATCGCTCATGAGAATCATCACGGAATGCTGGCTAGCGCCACCGGAATTTTTGAACAAAGTCATACCCTTGCGGATTGCGCTTTCGAGGTTCGTACCCGGCATGAGCCAACCCGGATTCAGTTCGCGAAGCACCATCTGCACCGTACCGTAATCAAGCGTCAAAGGCACCATCACCTGGGCTTCACCACTGAACGCCACAAGACCCACGCGGTCTCCCGTCAGCGATTCCAAGAAAGCCGAAATCTCGTGACGGCTACGCACCAAACGGTTTGGCTTCACATCTTCGGCAAGCATCGAAAGCGAAATATCCTGCAACAGCACAAGATCCTGGCCACGGCGTTCCACGTGTTCCATCTTGCGGCCCCACTGCGGACGGGCAAGAGCCACAAACAAGAATGCAATCGCGAGGAGCAAAAGCAAGACTTTAGTCAGGCGCCTCCACGGAGAAACGCTCGTCGAAAGTTTCGAGAGCATAGGGAGCGATACAAAACGGGCTGCCAGTTTTTTACGGCGATGGTAAGCATACACAAACAGAAGTGCAAACAAGGGCAGAGTAAAAAGGCCCCACAAAAAATTCGGTTCGGCAAATCTCATTATCTACTCCGATAAAACATCTTGTATCAACAAGCACCAAGAATATACAAAAGTCTGCGGAAAAAAACTTTTAAAATGGTTTTGATTTCTTTTCATAAAGTCTTCATACGAAAAGCTTGCAAATAGTTATATTTCCTACTAAGGTTCAGGTTGCGAGAATGTCTTACGTAGGCTTAATAGAAATCAACATCATCTGCATAACAGTATTGCTCATTACACTGTTGCAGTTCAAGGATAGTATCCTCAGACACCTTGAAGAACGTATTCTCGGTTTTACCATCATCGATACCATCATCTACATCGTGTTAAGCACGGTGACCAAGATGCTGTACTCGGTGCATATCCAGAGCGACCTCTATTCCAGCAACCAGAAAATTTGCGTCATTTACGCCATCATGTACGCCCTGAGCTTGAGCTCTTCATTGCTCCTCGCCCAGCTGTGGTTCTCGTTTATATTCCTACGAATCCGCAAAAGCGTCTACTCGTACAAACACCTGTTCCCGCTTTTTTCAACGCCAAGCATTATCGGCATTTTCATCTGCATCGGCATCAGCATCTACGGCTTTACAAACGACTGCCACACCACATCGTTGCAATTCAGGCGCCTACTGCCATTCCTCATCGGGCTGAACTTCATATACATTCTAGCGACAATGGCGCTTGGCATTCAGCATGCCATTACGCAAAAGAATTCTACAAACCGCAAGGAAGCGTTCTACCTTTCGTTTATAGCCCTTGTGCCAAGCGGAAGCTGCATCATCCAGTACTTCGTTCCAGACATTCCGCTCACCGACCCGATTTTCGCGCTCACACTCCTGCACGTCTACGTCACGCTCTTGAAGTACAGAATCACGTCTGACCCGCTTACCGGCGTGAACAACAAGATCCGACTGATCGAATACCTCCAGTACATCACACAGCACCAAGATCCGAGCAAGCGCCTGTTCATTCTCGTGATGGAAGTTGACTTTTTCAAGGATATCGTGCGCAACTTCGGTTATGAAATGTCCGACCGCGTCGTCGCCGACTTAGCATCTTTCTTCAAGCGCCAGTGCAGAGGACAAAACGCGTTTTTGGCAAGGACAAGGGACAACCAGTTTGCGATTGTCATGGAACGCGACGAGGTTTCAGAAATCGAATCTTTCTGCCAGAAGCTCGTACGTGAATGCGACCGCGACAGCATGCAGTCCGACATGACCACATGGAAGATTTCATTCAGCCTGCATTACGCTGAAATTTCAAACATCTCTACAAGCAATATTTCACAGATCTTTGCCGAAGCCAAGAAGAACTGCTACAAGCCAGAAACTCCGGCACCGAGAGAGTAAATTAGACGAGAGACGAAAGGCGAAAGACGAAAGAAAAATACAACACAGCTTCGCCACTACCCACTCTCGTCTGTAGGACCTCAGGTCCGTTCTCTCGTCTATATAATCACGGGATTCTCACGAATCGGGTGTTCGCAAGGATGAGTTCAAGCAGAATGAGGAGCGCACCGACCAGAAGCCACGGGTAGAATTTTTCGGCATAGCGGGCATAAGCAATCGTCTCAATTTCCGTTTTTTCGAGTTCATCGATTTCAGAGTAAATCTTTTCAAGTTCAGCCTTGTTTTCGGCACGGTAGAAACGTCCACCCGTCTTTGACGCAATCGCCTTGAGCACGTCCTCGTCAATGCCTTCCTCAGGCGTAATGTCGCGTTCGCCCCAGGAGATTTCACCCGTCCACGGGTTCTGCTGGAACGCAAGAATCTTGCCGGACTTTTTGCCGACACCGACAGTATAAACCTTCACGCCCAGGGACTTCGCCACCTCGGCCGCACGCACCGGCGGAACGACACTCGCATTGTCGCGGCCATCAGTCAAGAGAATCACCACGCGAGACTTGGCATCGGACATTTTGAGCCTTGCAAGGGCATTCATAAGCCCATCGCCAATGGCGGTCCTGTTGTTCACAAGCGTATCGCGAGCAAGGTCGTCGCTTGCCTTCAATATTTCAAGCAGGGAACCATAATCCATCGTGAGCGGACACTGCGTAAACGAGCGAGCGCCAAATGCCGAAAGGCCAATACGGTCGCTATGGCGCTTGCCAATAAATTCGGCAATTACGTCCTGCGCGTAACCGAGACGGCTGTATTTCCAGTATTCACCGCGTTTCAAAATTTTTTCGGCATTCATCACACCAAGCTTCGCCTGTTCGGTACGGGTAAGCATGTCAAGCGTTCCCATAGAGCCCGAAACGTCAAGTGCAAGCATGATATCGACACCATCCGTCGAAGTGTATTCGACTTCCATCGCATTCTGCGGACGGGCAAGAGCCACCACAAAGCAAACGAGGGCAGCCAGGCGAAGAGCCGGAACAATATGCCTAAACCTTACACGACGGCTAGGAACCGCCTTCTTTGCAATGGCTAGCGCCGGGAACTTAATTGTACTCTTACGACGCTGCTGGCGGTAAACATAAAGCGCAATCAACAGCGGAACAAACAACAACAGCCAAAAGGCTTCGGGATTTTGAAAATGAAGGGTTCCAATATCCATTTCAGCTCCAAAATAACGAAAAACGGTAAATTACATGCAAGAATATACAATTTAGTGGCTGTAGAAACATGCTTTTCACATTCAGAAAAAACGAAATTTTCCCAAAAGCCCCTTTTTTACGTGAATTTCTAATCAAATTCATCTTTTTTTCACGTAATTTCACAATGTTATATGTAATATATTCTGTATTTTCCCAAAGAATCCATTCTTTAGGAAGGGCATTTAGCCCCAAACAAGTATTCACGCACTCAAAAAACAGAAAAAAAGACTCACGAGCAGACATTTTTAAGCACATTCATTTACGTTGTCGTTAATTTTACGTGAAAAAATCACAAGCAGACCTCATTTTCACGTAAAAACGGCAAAATTTTAGAATTTGCCTTTCAAATCCAAATTCTACAAGAGCATGAGCCCGTCAACGCCGAGCACGGTAAGGCAAGAGACCGCAGCAACAGTCACAAGGCCACCACCGAGGAGCGATGCGACCACAGCGGCAAGGAGCGCGCAGGCGCCCGTCAAACGGCTATCCGTCGCAAAGAAGATCGCAGGCACGGTCATCGCACTGAGCACGGTATAAGGCACGTAAGCGAGGAACGAGCTCCAGAACACGCTCTTGAGCTTTTTGCGAAGCAAAATGAACGGCACCGCACGCAAGAACAGCGTCACGCCAGCCATCACGAGCAAGTAAATCAAGTAAGTCTGCATGTTGATATTCATTTGGCCACCTCGTCATCTGCATTAACGTTTTGCATCGGAAAGAGCCATGCCGCAATAAAGGATGCCACGAGTGCGCAAATGATAATTGCAAAACCGACAGACACGCCACTCAACGGCGGGAAGAACTTGAACGCGCAACTGAGCGCAACCGCAATCACGACCGCAAAAACCGTCGGGCCATGCACCTTCATCTGCGGCACCACAATCGCCACAAACATGCCATAAAGAGCAACGCCAAGGGCATTCGTCACCATCGCCGGGAGAATTTCACCGCAAATGGCACCAACCATCGTCCCAAGCGACCAGCCAATGTAAGGGAGCGTCGAAAGACCAAGGAAGTAAATCGGCGTCACGCGCTTCTGCGACATTGCCACTGCAAAAATCTCGTCCGTGATGCCAGTCGCGAGCAAAAGGCGCTTTACCGTACCAAAATCCGACGAGACCTTCTGGGAAAGTGAAATCGCCATCAGCGAATAGCGGAGGTTGATAAAGAACGTCGCAAGCGCCATCTCGATAAACGTGCCGGCAGCATCTGCCATGATCTGGAGCCCAGCAAACTGGCCTGCCGAGGTCAAGTTCGTCATGGATATAAGCGTCACAAGCGGCCACGAAAAGATCTTTGAGCCCGCAATACCAAAAGAGAACGAGACGGCAAAGTAGCCAAGCCCAATCGGGGAACCGTCCTTTAAGCCCTTCAAATAACTCATGGGCGCAAAGATAGCATTTTTAAGAGACTTTGGGGTAATTTATGCAAATATTTAAATACATGCAATTTTTATAGGAAGTAGACAGTGGTTAGTAAACAGCAGGAAGCAAGCTGTAAGCAGAGCTTAGGGCATAAAAAAAGCCCGCAGCACTAAGCCACGGGTTAAGATTCGAGAAAACTCAGCTATTAGTTTTCGCCGTTGCGCATTTCCATCGTTTCACGGTCCATCGTGTGCTGCAAGTATTCCTTGAAATCACGGTCGATGTTCACACCGTCAAAGTCGATGTCGTCGTTTTCCAACACGAACACGGCGCTCGGGTTATCAAGCCAGCCCACGATGTCCACGTCTTCCAACTTCATGGACTTGTCGCCAGCCTTCTGGGCAACGTATTCAATCTTGGACTTCGGAACCCAGCCCTGACCGCAGGCGCCCTTCACGAGGACTTCGGTATCGCCTTCTTTCAAGACTGTCATTTCGTCGTTGAAGCTAGCCGTGCAGACTACGGAGCCACCATCTTTTTCTTTGGTGAGTTCCACATCGCCCAGCTTGGACT
>JAEEGJ010009253.1_pt1 | contig 26536 bp, 18 predicted proteins | sample 8958761 | NCBI WGS metagenome assembly JAEEGJ01 (sample SAMN16246546, study PRJNA631951) | gut metagenome | biome: gut microbiome; feature: rumen; material: RS-attached | host: Bos | place: Iran: Karaj | collected 2018-10 | reverse complement strand
CGTCAGAAAATTGAAAAAGACAAGCGTGATACAGCCAGGTTCCAAGAACTTAGCAAAGAAGAACTCTATAGTAAACTGGCATCCAGAGTTCCTTCTACATCAGCAGCTATTGCAGAAGGGTCAGAGATTAGTATTCTGAAAAGGAATATCGCTAACGGTGGAAGGGGAAGTTCTATCCGTTCTATTATGGACAGCATTCCCACCTTATTGCCAAGATTGTGTCCATGTATGCTGATGAGTCCAATATCAGTGGCACAATACATAGATTTGAATGCAGAGAAGTTCGACTTAGTGATTTTCGACGAGGCTTCGCAAATGCCAACTAGTGAGGCCGTTGGTGCAATTGCCCGTGGTAAGGCACTCATTGTTGTTGGTGACAGCAAACAGATGCCGCCTACCAGTTTCTTCTCTTCTAACCAAGTTGACGAGGAAGAAGCAGATATTGATGACATGGAGAGTATCCTAGATGATTGCATCACGCTCTCATTATGTGAACATCAGTTGAACTGGCACTATCGTAGTAAACATGAAAGTTTGATTGCGTTCAGTAATTCACAGTATTATGGAAACAATCTACTGACATTCCCGTCTATTGATGACCATGTGGCCAAGGTTACACTGGTTCCTGTGAATGGCGTATATGACAAAGGGCGAACCAGAAGCAACCCAGAGGAGTCTAAGGCGGTTGTCAGTGAAATCATACGAAGGCTGTCTGATACAGAACTTCAAAAGTATAGTATAGGTGTTGTCGCATTTAGCAAGGTTCAGGGTGATCTGATTGAGGACGACCTGCTTGAAGCACTTGATAAGCATCCACAGCTCAAGGAGATTGCCATGAACGGTAAGGAGCCTATCTTCGTCAAAAACTTGGAGAACGTTCAAGGAGATGAACGCGATGTGATACTCTTTTCTATTGGTTATGGCGCAGACAAAAATGGAAAGGTTTCCATGAACTTTGGCCCACTGAATAATGCTGGCGGTGAGAGGCGATTGAATGTAGCAGTGTCTCGCGCACGTTATGAGATGATGGTCTTTTCCACATTGAAAGCCAGTCAGATAGACTTGAAACGTTCCAATGCAAAGGGTGTGGAAGGTCTGAAAGGCTTCCTCGAATTCGCAGGAACAGGTAAACTTCCGTTTGTCTCTGGTACCGCTCATAACTTGGATACCAACGTTATGGTTGAACAAATATGTGATGCGTTAGCACGCAAAGGATATATAACAGAATCATTCGTAGGTAGGTCGAATTTCAAAGTTGATATTGCTGTCTCTACCCGTGAGCATCCTGAGAAATTCATCTTAGGCATACTCTGTGATGGAAGAACCTATTTTGAGACAAAGACTACCAGAGACAGAGAAATTGTCCAGCCGAGTGTTCTGCGCATGCTTAATTGGAGAGTCATGAGAGTGTACTCTATTGATTGGTATGAGAATCGAGAAAGAGCGTTGAAGCAAATTCTTCAGGAGCTGAAATTTGCAGAATCTGGCAAATCACAGAATGAGCCAACAGAAGAAACTGCCTCTTATGTATTTGATGCTGACAAGATTAAAGAATCTGGTATTTCTGACAGTGTTGTTAGGAACAAAGCATTGAGACCCTACAATGAGTGTGAGATTGAGACAAAGAATGTGGATAAGGATTCCTTCAACCCATACGATGAGAAGTACGCCAAGATCATTAAAAGAATCTTGAAAGACGAACAGCCTGCTACAGAAAGTTATCTTTGCAAGCGACTGGCAAAAGCAATCGGCTTTGGTCACGCAGGTGCTAATGTGCAAAGGGCAGTCTCTTTTGCTTTGTCAAGTTTATACCAAGACCCTCTATCTATCGATGGCATATATAGTTTTTGGTTGGATGAGAAGAGTGCCAATGACTACAAAAATTATAGAGCACCTTCGCCTCGAAGCATTACAGAGATCCCTACAATAGAAATCGTGAATGCTATTAAAGAGGTTATCAAAGAGGAGTTCTCATTGCCAAAGGATAAGATTCCAACGATTGCTGCAAGAAAGCTTGGCTTCTCAAGTGCTGGTGCCAAAATTTGCGATGTCATCAATAAAACCATAGGTTTACTTGAAAAGAACTCAGTTGTGGTTATCACAAATGGCTCAGTTTCATTATCAGACGAATTATAACAAGAAACAATGATTCTACAAATTAATAAACGGAACGAAGCAGATTTGGTTTTAAGATATGGAGGTACAGACTATTGATAGTAGAATGAGGGCTCTTACAAAAAGGTTCAGAGAACTTGACAGGACAAGCACTTCAAAAATATGGAATGAATTAATTCGTGTTATTGACCAGTATTTGTCAGGTTGCCAAGCCGATGCGTTTGAGACCTTCTATGCTCTTTTCATAAAGAATGTAGAATCATTACGTTTAGGAACTATACCAGATGGTTGTTCTCTTTATCGTATGAGAGTAGGGAAAAATGGATATGAAGAATTTACATCCAACGAAGAAATGTCTCATATACCATTTCAGTTCAATCACAAAGTCGGAAATGAAAGATATAGTATATCGGGATTTCCGTCACTATATCTTGGTTCTTCCGTATATGTTTGTTGGGAAGAAATGCGACGTCCCGATATTGATTATGCTAATTTTGCATTATTCAAAACAACTACCACAATTAAGGTTGTAGATCTTTCAAATAAAGAGCATTACCATTTTACTGGTGAGAAGTTTGCAGATTGTCTGGTGCTTGCTTGCTCATTCCCTGTGCAATTCCCCAATGATCCATTTAAGCCCGAATATATAATACCGCAGATGCTACTTCAAAGTTTGGTTCGTTATAATCGAGATAATAAAAACGGAGAAAAGATTGCAGGTATAAAGTATTCTTCAACGCACATCAAAGATTCAAAATTATGGATTAACTATCCTGAAAATAGGAAAAATAAGCAGTTGTTCTACAATTACGTTTTTCCCGCATTTGACCGCAAAGAAACAGGCTTGTCAACAGAACTGAATACCATCTTTCAATTTTGGAATAGTATTACATACAATAAGTTAAAGCTTATGAATCCTGATTTGCAGTCTGATAAGTCAGATATTTATGGACGCTCAATATTCGGGAAAATTGAATACAAGCTGCAAAACATGATTTTGTCGGGAATGCTTACCTACGATTCCAGTAATCCTGTAGGCGCATTGACATAAAGACGCAGGGACAAAGAATCACGGGACGGTTCTTTGATCCGCTGAAGATGGCTGATGTGATAATAATGAACGAGATAAAAACGTTATAAGAATAGAGTAAAACGAGATAACGAATGTCAAGGGGACAGGCAACTGACTGAGAGCACCTGTCCCGTCACTACGTTCGTACAAAACACATAGAACCCAATCCTTTCTTCATTCTTACTTTACTACCATTTTCACACTCTTCGTCAGCTTGCCGTCGAAGGTTAGTCTTATAATGTAAACACCCTGCATCAGTTTCTGTTCAACAGGTATGGTGTACATTCCGCCCTCCGTAGCGAGCAGGTTGGCTAGGGTGACCACTTTATTACCCTGAAGCGAGAGAATGTCCACGCGTGCAGGTCCGTCCTTAGGTGTTGTGAAAACAATATTTCCGTTGTTGATATACAGCGACAGTTCAACGTTACGTCCAATGATAAGCTGTGCTCCCGTTGATACTGGCTCGTCATATTCGTATGGTCCAAGGTCGCGTCCTTCACCACCAATGGGCTGCCATGTGAATGGGAATTCGTCCTGCATCTCGCTCTTCAAATCAAGACCCTTGTCAAGGAGTGCTGAGGTGTGCTTCAGACGTGCAAAGCGTGTTGGCATACTGCCGTCCTTAGCACGTGGCGCCTTGGCATCTTCCTCTGTAAGACTGAAGTAGTCGTCGGCAGAGAATCCGCTTGTAAGAGCATTGTTCTTCCACGCATTCTTAGGGTCTATGAGGAGAGCGTTGTTGGAGTCCGTAAACTGTCCTTTTATCTCCAGTTTGCCAAGACACACATTATTATAGAACGAGAACTTGTCAGCCCCGTCGCAGTCCTCAAACATATAGTCGTAGCCGTTGCCGAAGGCAAGACAGTTCACCAACTTTACGCCACCCTTGTGCGAGTTCTCGTCGAAGCCCTTTACCGAGCCTGTCTTATTGCAGTTGAAAGCCACACAGCGCCAAGCCTCGTGGATGCCCTTCGAAGAACCTCCTGTGCCGTTACCGCCAAGTTTTATGCCGTTGCCGTTACCTTGGAACGACCCGCTCGCGTCAACCCAAGTGAACAGCTCTGCACGTCCTGAGCCCCATGCCCAACATTCTATCATCTTTACTGCGAAGTCCGTTTCGTAGAGGTCCCATGCGTCGTCAGCATTGTCCCATGCACGACAGCGTATGAAGCGGTTGCCTATGCCGTTGTGCATCTTACATGCGAAACCATCGGCATCAGAGCCGTAGTTGTCGGCGTCGCAGTTCAGGTATGAGTCGCAGTCTATGATGTCGTTGTAAGCGCAGTAGCTGCCGTCGTTAGAAGAGATACCCGGATGGGTGTCGCTGAACTTATGACCAAAGCCCAGTTGCAGTCCCGTGTCGTCGTTGTAGCTGAACGTACAACGTTCTATTATGTTGTGCGAACCCTCCAGCTTTATTCCGTTGTCGCCAGCCTGTGTGATGTGCAGACCGTAAATGTGCCAGTAGTCACCGTTAAGCTGAATACCTCTCACGCTGACTTTCTTCGGCTGGTCTTTGAAGTTAAGTACAGGGAACTCCGTAGGGAACGTTTTTATGGTGTACTTCTTGTCGGCTGTTCCGCTCTTCTCTATACGTACTGTGGTCTTCTCACCGTCCTTTTTCATGTTGGGGTAGTATGTTCCGCCACGCACATAGATGGTGTCGCCAGCCTCCACAAGGTCAACAGCCTTTTGTAGATTGTAGTAAGGCTTCTCCCATGTTCCGTCGCCCGTGGCGTCGTTGCCGTTAGGTGCTATATAAATGACGTGTTCTGTGGAGTGCGGTCCTGTCCATTCCTCCTTAGGCTGTCCGCCTGGATTCACGGGCTCGTCGCCACCACCTCCGCCAGAACTGCCGCCGCTACCTATGTTTATGGTAATGTCGTCAAGATATATCGTCGAACCGTCTTTGTTTGTAAATTTTATGAGCACCTGTGTGTCGTCCTCTGCTGAGTTGGCGTTACACGAACTCATGCCGTAGGGCGTTGATGAGCTTACTGTAGCCTCGGCAATCTGTGTCCACGATGTACCGCCATCGATAGATTTCTCTACTACGATGTGCTTGCCGCTTCCCGACGCACGGTGGTAGAACGTTATTGTTCCCGGGCGGTCGAGGGTAGGGGTGATGATAAATCCTCCCTGACTCATCGTGGCGCGCATACTGTTATTGTCCTTCTTGCCATAAGTCTTGTTTATGGTCCATTCACCGGAATTCAGCGTCACCTTGGTGTCTGATGAAGGAGCGCTCGAAGGCATTCCCGATTCAAAGTTCTCTTTAAAAGTCTGTGCCGAGCATATCCCGACAGCAAATGCCATTACAGCAACGATTCCAATTATTCGTTTCATCGCTTTTTAAGTTAGGTTGTTATTCTTTTTTTATTCGTATAGCCATCAGCGTTCATCCACTCCTTCCGTTCCTTTTCACTCATTTTCTCAATAGCATAACGCAGCATCGTGCGAGGCATCTCGTGCGCATGCTGACGCAAAAAGTCACGAAGCAAATCCATCGAACATCGCTTTCCCATCTCTCTGAGCATCCATCCCACAGCAAGAACTCATCACCCTCTCCATACTCACCAGGTCCCGTCTTGAAGAACCCCATAAGTACCCTCCGCTGCTCTTCATTCCGCAGCGACTCCATGTAGTTGATTATTTCCTTTGCGGTCATCATTCTAAGAATGCTATTAATTCCTTCCATTCAGAGCCTTTGGTGCATACGGCAGCACCATTAATTCAAACTTTCTCATATCACTTCCATTTATCGGTTTCGGTTGCAAATATACGAATTAATTTTTATCCAGCAAGGAATTTGTGGGAAACTTATAAGAAAGATCCAAAAGAAAGGATGGATGAGGTCAAAATTAGGCTTCATCTCGGAAAAACTCAAATAAAATTTGGTTTTTTGCTCACTTAATCGTATCTTTGTCCACGGAAGTAATAAGATACAAAGACTACGAGAATCACGGGACTCTTTGATCCGCTGAAGATGGCTGATATGATAATAATGAACGAGATAAAAACGTTATAAGAATATAGGTAAGACGAAATATGAGCGACGAACTGCCTCCAAAGTGCAAAAATTGCACTTTGGAAGAGGTGGCGGTGCTACCCAAAAGGCAACCAACGAACTGATTGCTACTACCTATGGATGCCTCGGGAATAGGTGACTGGAGATGCCATGGGGACAGTTGATATATAGAAGGCTGATGGCTGAGTTGTTTGGGGTTGATGTTCGTACTGTTGAAACAAAGTTTAACAATAACAAAAAGTGGTGTAACCACTTGGATTACACCACTTTCTTATGATTTTCTTATCTAATCTTACTTCACCTCCTCAAATTAGACATTCATTGATTTACAACTACTTGCGTGAGCTTGGTGTCAAAATGTCGCAAAATGCTGATAAGCATCCGTGTAGCAAACATCCAACAACCTGCCGCAAAGGTACGATTTTCTATCTAAACAGCCATAAGAAAACTAATAAAAAGCATAGGAGAAGTTTAAAAGTCTTAAAAAAACATCTAATTTCGGACAAAAATGCAAAATTTCCATGCTTTTTCTTGTTTATTCCGAAAAAAATATCTAATTTCGGACAAAATTTCAATGATTATGCCACAGATACTATCAAAAGAGATACGGAATCGCATCGTTTCAGGTGGTGAAAACAAGATGTACACTATCAGCGATTTTGCCGACTTGAACAACGACTCGTTGGTTACGAGAGTATTGTCAAGGCTGGAAGAGGAAGGTATGCTTGTGCGATTGACCCAAGGACTATATCTCTACCCCAAGCAAACTCGGTTTGGCATTGTTAAGCCTACCCCATATGAAATTGCTCAGGCTGTAGCAGGAAAAGACCATGCAAAGGTGATTCCTTCAGGAGCAATGGCGTTGAATGAATTGGGCTTATCTACTCAGATTCCTACCAACGCAGTGTTCATCACCAATGGAACACCACGCACAATTAAGGTTGGAAATCAAACCATCACTCTGAAGCGAGCCGTACCAAAGATGTTCTCATTCCAAAGTACCTTGTTCCCTTTAGCCATTACAGCCATGAAGGATCTTGGGGCAGCTAATGTTGATGATACTATGGCAACTCGAATTATAGAGATATTATCAAAAGATGACAAAGAGGCAATCAAAGCTGACTTTCTAAAAGCACCAGCTTGGATTAGAAAGAAACTGGCTCCTCTGTATTCATAATTATAATGAGGTATAAGGAATGAAACGACAGCAGTTATGGACAGACCTTGACATCAGTGAGCGTCAGGTAATACTTGAAAACGTCAGGGAGAAACGGAAGCTTGACGTTATCGCAATAGAAAAGGACTTTTGGGTCAGCATGGTCCTAAAAGCTCTATTCTCATTGCCTGCAGGAAAAAGCATTGTATTTAAAGGGGGAACGAGTCTGAGCAAGGGATGGAATCTTATTGACAGGTTCAGTGAAGATATAGATCTTGCGATCGATCGCGAGTTTTTCGGTTTTGCCAAAGACTTAGGCAAGAACCAACGCGACAAATTACGCAAGACTTCAAAGAAGTATATTGAGGACACTTTTGCTCCATCTCTTGCAAATCAGTTAGGAGAATTGGGACTTGCAGACCAAATAAACGTCCTTGTCCCGCCTGTCAAGGAGTCAGATAAAGACCCAGTGGAACTCTTTATAGAATACAAATCCGTGCTTCCCTCCATCAATCCATATATCAATAAACGGGTGAAGTTGGAGATAAGTTGTCGTTCCATGCGAGAGCCATTCAAGGAGATTCCCATGCGTTCAATGATTGCAGAGGAATATGCAGACGAGTCTTTCGCAGAAGCCCCATTCCTTGTTCCAACAGTATTGCCTGGCAGAACCTTCTTAGAAAAGGTGTTTCTTTTGCACGAGGAGTTCAATCGCCCCAATGGTTGCACGCACTTAGAACGCCTGACCAGGCATCTTTATGATATTGAGAAGATGATGGACAAGCCATTTGCAAAAGAAGCTATGAACGATAGCCAACTCTATAATGACATCGTGGAGCATCGCAGTAAATTTACAGCTTGGAGTGGACTTGATTATAAAAGTCATCAACCCTCAACGATTTCATTTGTTCCTCCATCCGAGGTTGAAGATAGTCTGCGGCGTGACTATACCAGTATGCAGCAGAGTTTTATCTATGGCGATTCTCTACCTTACGATATGCTGATTGAGCGCATGAAGGAATTACAACAGCGATTCAGAGAACTAAAGTGAAAGGACTAAAATATTAGTAAAAATATGCCAGTAAACAAGAATGCTCAGTTCAGATATCAGATATTGGATAGATGTTTTAGCGACTTCTCCCATAAATATGATTTCGATACCCTTTTAGAAAAGGTTAACGACTATTTGGAAGATGTTCAAGGCGGTGACTCCATGATAGGTGTTCGACAATTACGTGGTGATATTAATGCTATTCGTAAGATGTTGCCTCATGGAATATATCTTGATGCTAAGCCGTATTACGACAAGAAGTGTTATTACCGCTATTCAGAGCGTGGCTTTTCGATATTCCAGAATGAACTGTCTCCGAGCGAGGTACAGAAGCTTCGCTCAACTATTGAGATGTTAAGCCGCTATCGTGGCGTTCCTAATAATGCTTGGTTAGAAGAAGTGATTTCCAACCTTGAATATCGTTTTGGTATTAAGTCGAATAGCGATAATGTGGTAGCATTTGAACAGAATGAGCAATTAATAGGTTTGGAATACCTATCGGAGATAATCGATGCAGCTGTCAATCATACACCTCTTATTATATTTTATAAGACGTATAAAGGGAAGGAACTGACATCAACTCTCCACCCCTATCATGTGAAGCAATATAATAATCGTTGGTTTTTGTTTGGCTATGAGGACGAATCTGGAAAGATTGCAAACAAAGCACTTGACAGAATTCAACATATTTCTTTGGCCAATGTTCCATTCAAGGTTAACACATCCATTGACTTTGCTCATTTCTTTGATGATGTTGTAGGAGTATCTATTCCTTATGATAATGTTGAGAAGGAAACAATTATACTTCGTTTTACAGAAGCGCGATTCCCGTATGTGACTTCAAAACCCATACATAAATCACAAGTAGTACTGAGTGAAGATGACTGTACTATATCGTTAAAGGTTAAACCCACTCGTGAGTTAGAACAACAGATTTTATCTTTTGGAGCAGATGTGGAAGTCCTTTCGCCAGAGATCTTTAGAAACCAAATTGTAGAAAAGATCAAGGAAAACTTCAATAAATATCTTCCTGTGCAGAATGAATGCACAGAAAATATATAACTTTGCACCAGAATAAAATAGAAACAATAAAAAATAATAGATATGAGACAGATTGGATTTAAAAACTTTAGAAAATTTGAAAAATTTCCTGCAATGGATTTTAGTCCAATAACTATTTTCGTAGGAGAAAATAACGCAGGGAAATCAACTGTAGTAAAAGCGATTTTATCCGTATTGGAGTATATTGATTCTCACTATTTTCAGATGGAAGAAACTGAAAAAGATAAATCAGTGTTGAATCACTACTTCTATTTCAATAAGAATTATTTTGCACATATAGGAACGTTTGCTAGAGCTCTATGTAACCGTTCAAAAAATAGCATTATTTCTTTTACAACTATAGTTTCAAATGTTCAATGTGAAATAGAGATAGAGGGTGACAGAAGTGATGAAGAGGTTACATCAGGAAGAATTAATAAAATTACTATTAATCTTTTACGATGGAATATAGAGATTGAATTTGATTTTTTAAAAGACGATATACATGCCGTTTTCCATAAATCTCCAAGTCCGTTATATGATCCAAATGTGAAAGAGGATAGTTTTGTAAGGTATAATTCCAGGAACCTTGATGACTCTACTTATTTTCAAAGTGTGCCAGACAATGCAGAATTGCATGCTCCAATAACTGGTCGAACAGGCATGATTGGAGGATCTATTTTGAGTTGGCTATTATATCGTTTTTCCTCAAGAACAGATAAATATATTCATAATGATCGAAAAGGCGCTAAAGATAAAGCATTATTCAATCTGGATCCCATTTCCGACGAAATGAAAACATTTCTTGAAAAAAACAAATCAATGTTTTCGCAGTATGGCTCTATTAGCATGTTTGGTTTTACAAACCAAAATGATATTGAATATATCTATGCACATTCTGTTTCTCAGACAGTTACGTATAGCGCAAAAGATAGTAATGATTATCTTGTTAAAACAATACATGAATTTGCTAATCACAAAATAACAAAAGGTGGAAAAATCCATAAATTCATTATTAAATGGATGAAAGCATTTAATGTTGGTATAGACTATGATATTAAATCTGTAGGTGGAGAGGCACATATTGTGAAAGTTAAAGATAAGGATGGGTCATTCGTGAATTTAGCTGATAAAGGAATGGGGTCTATTCAATTGATGATTCTTCTGTTTCGACTTGCAACTAAAATGGCAGATAGACAAAGACCCGTAGCTGGAAAGGTTGCTAAGACAATTATCATAGAAGAACCGGAACAGAATATACATCCTATGTTGCAAAGTAAATTGGCAGATCTCTTTTATGAATTGAATATCAAATATGGTTTTAAGTTCATTATAGAAACACATTCGGAATACCTTATAAGGAAGACTCAAGTAATAGTAAAAAAGATATATGAGGAAAAGAAGAAATCTGTTCCTAGCAATCCTTTTAAAGTTTACTATTTTAAGTCTTCTGGAAAAGAAAAGCCTTATTATGAAATGAAATATCAAAAAGATGGTAATTTCTCAAATGACTTTGGAAAAGGATTTTTCGATGAAGCTTCTAATCTTGCTTTTGAAATTTTGTAGCCAATGGACGCGTATATTGATTATCCTAATTTTTGCTCTTATTTGTGTTCGATGAGCCACCAAGACTTTGCTAAATGTAACGAAGTCCTTTTGAATAGCTTTAATCTCTATTTCACATTTGATAAAACCATGTTAGTAAATGCTAAGAAGGAGATAAAAAGGAATTTTGAATTGTGGTCAAGAATGGCTACAAGAAATCGTAATGGAAAGCAGAACAAATGGCAGTTTATGTTCCCTCTAAGACCTGTTTCATTAGACGCTCAAGAATCCTTTACAAAAGAGCAACTCTCTTCTGTATACATGCTTGATGGTAAAAATGTGAAAGAATGGGCGGAAACAGGATGTCTTCTCGTTGCAGAAAAAGGTAAAGAATTGGACACTATTACAAAACTTCAAATATCAAATGCATTTATTCCAACGAAACAGTTTCGGATAAGAAGTATGTCTGATTGGACAATTTTTGGGAATAATAGTACGCCTTGTACAGATATCATAATTGTAGACCAATACTTATTCTCTCAATCTGAATTAGACTATGAAGTAAATTCGTATTCATTATTGGAACAACTATGTAAATGGACAAATAACACATCTGTTAACATCGTTATTTTTACCTTAAAGGACTACAAAGATGGTGACAACCGTTTTGACGTACCTTTCGTTACGATAGAACGTAAACTGAAGGATAAGCTGTCTCAGCAGATTGGTGTTGAGCCTAATGTTACATTTGTAGTTTTGCCAGTACAAGAACAGCATGACAGAACCATTCTTACAAATTACAAGATGTACACAAGTGGTGATTCCTTTAAGTATTTTAAAGATGGTACAAATGTCTCTCTTTGCACTCATGGTGAATGGTTATATATTAGTTCCCTTCATGATGACGATGTTTTTCTGAATGCCCATGACTTTATTCACGATTTGCAGGAAATAATTGATAAGGTTAAGGGAGGATTAATGTCAATTAGAGGAGACAGAAAGAGTTTTTTCTTGAAATTTTAATAATACTTTTTACTTATGCAGAAAGCTTGCACACATAGTTTGTAACTTTGCAGCAGAAATTGATAATTGAACGAAATATGATAGAGAAACAAAACATACAGACTCAGCCTCGGGACATTATGCATTACGAGAGCGATATATGGGCGATAGCCGATTTGTTGTTAGCAGCCAGTGTGAAGCAGAGTGATTTCCCTGCTTACATGATGCCGTTCTTCGCATTGATGATGCTCGAAGGGCGTATGCTGAATGCCATGAAACGTGTGGAGAAGGAGGAAGGACTGACAGTAAAGGATGATCCTGAGGACTTCAAAGAAGCCTTCATAGATATGGATTGTGGTTACAATGAGTATATCGTAATGCAGGGCAAGACGCTGCAGAACATCTGTAATAACGACAAGACGTTTGAACAGGACTTTGCCAGTTATCTTAGCGAGTTCGACCCGACACTGAAGAAGTTGCTGGGTATAGAGCGTGGTAAGGACGAGAAGAAATTCCTCAATATGGACTACTATGTGGCAGAGCTTCGAAGCAAGAAGATTCTTCTGTCTGTCATTACAGCTTGGTCTAAGATAGACCTTTCGCCATACGACAATTCTGCCATCACTACGTTGGAGGAGCATATCAAGCGTAAGTGGGCTGACATCAGTGCTTCTACTGCCGGAGAACAATATACGCCTGATGATATTATCTCGTTGATTGCGGACATTGTGGCAACGAAGGTAACAAAGCCTAAGAGTCAGAACATTCATGTCTATGACCCCACATGCGGTGGTGCCAACCTGTTATTCGGTGTGGCCGACCGTCTGCATACTGAGGCGGGTTATCAGAATATTCACACCTGGGGTAGCGAATATAACGATGCTCTTTACGCTTTGGCAGCTATTGAAAGCCGCTTCCGCAGCCATTCTCATATTCACTATGGCAACACATTGACTACCGCACCATTTATCGACAAGGATTTTGATGTGATTGTAGCCAACCCGCCATACGGCACCAAGTGGAGTGGATATGAGAAGGAGATCAAGAATGATCAGAAAGGGCAGTTCCCAGGTGGTCTGCCTGCCGTAAGTGACGGTCAGTTACTCTTCATGCAGCACATCCTATGGAAACTGGCAGGAAGTGGTATTGCCGTAGAGGTGCATAATGGTTCTACGTTGTTCAGCGGTGATGCTGGTAGCGGCGAAAGCAACATTCGTAAATATATCTTTGATCACGACTGGGTGGAAGCCATCATTCAGATGCCGCAGAATGAGTTCTTCAATACAGGCATCTATACTTACTTGTGGATTATGAATAAGCAGAAGCCTTTCGAAAGAAAGGATAAAGTGGCACTTATAGATGGTAGTAAGTTGTGGTGTCTGCTGAAGAAAGCCAAGGGCGATAAGCGTCGTGAAATGACGGAGGAACACCGCGCTGAGATTGTAAAGGCTCTGACAGACTTCAAACCGAGTGACATCTGTAAGATATTCGACCGCGAACACTTCTATTACAATAAGCAGAGCTTAACACTGACGGAGGTGGATGTGAATGGAGAGTATATAAAAGAGTCTGTTGCACTGAAAAAGATTCAGTCAGTTGTGTTGAACGATGAGACGTTGACGGAGTTGAAAGGTCTCGATACAAATGCTGGTAATGCGCTGAAGAACAAACTGAAAGCTGCCAACATAGATGAAGACCGAATCGTGATAGCACTCGAAGATGGTACCCGTTATAGTTACGACCAAGAACAGGAAACTGTCATTTGTGAAAGCAAAGAAGGACGTAAAGCCTTGGGATGCGGAACATTTAAGTTTGACTTGAGCACTTCGAAAGGAAAGAAGTCTCTGAAGGTGGAGCTTATACCACGTACCACAAGTGACTATGAGATTATTGCCCATCATTTTGATGCGCATGAGAACGAGCGTGAGATTAACGCATTCATGCAGAAGTATGTGTTCAAACCCTACACTTTGGGCAAGAATGTGATTGGTGTAGAACTGAACTTCAACAAAGAGTTCTATGTGCCAGAAGAGCTGGATAGCGTGGAGGATATCCTGAAGGAAATTAGAGCACTGAATGAGGATTTGAAAAGCATTGAGATATGAAAGCAGAGTTAAGATTAAAAGATTTGGGTATATTTAAAACGGGGCTTACATACTCCCCGGACAATCTTTGTGAACCAAATGAGGGCGTTTTGGTTCTGCGATCTGCTAACATCCAAGATGACAAAATTGATTTGAATGATTGTGCCTATGTAAACTACAAGATAGCCTCAAATATGTATGTACGAAAGGGAGACATCCTTATTTGTTCAAGAAATGGTAGCGCTAATCTTGTCGGCAAAACTGCTGTAATTGAGGAAAACATGAATGCAACTTGGGGCGCATTCATGATGTTACTCAGGACGAAATATAATAGTAACTATATTAACTATCTCCTAAATGCCACTATTAGGAAAGAAAAGGGACGTTTTGCAACATCCACAATAAATCAACTAACCAATTCAATGTTAGGTGGAATTCATGTTGATATATTCACTGAAAAAGTGGAGCAGCAAAGAATCGTCGATTATCTAGACGAAAAGACTTCCGCTATTGACACCCGGATTGAGCTGTTGGAAAAAAAGAAGGATGCATATACTCGCTTGAAGAAGGCAATGATTAATCGTGCCGTCACACGCGGTCTCGATGAACATGTGAAGTTAAAAGACTCAGGTGTGGAATGGATTGGAATGATCCCAGAGCATTGGGAGATAAAGCGAATAAAGGAACTATGCTCATTTGTAAGCCGAGGGGCTACACCAAATTATGATGACGATGGTGAATACAAAGTGATGAATCAAGCTGTATTTAGTACAGGAAAACTGAATCATAAGGTAGTTCGTTACTCATCATATATGAAAGCAGAGTCCCACATTAAGAAAGGGGATTTGTTGATTGCCTCGACTGGTGGCGGTATATTGGGTAAGCTTTACTTCTTTGATGATGAAGACAAAGGTTTCTTCGCAGATACTCATGTCACCGTCGTAAGAAGTGATAAAGGTTCTTTCTACGTGAAGTTCTTGTTCTATCTCCTGTCTTACCAATTCGATATGATAAATGCCTGTATGGCAAAAGGGTCAACCAACCAAACTGAATTACAAAGGGATAGCCTTCTCTCATACGAATTGGCGATTCCTTCTCTTGAAGAACAGCAAGCAATTATCGCATTCCTTGATGAGAAATGTGCAAAGATTGATGCTGCTATTGCCAATATTGATAAACAGACAGACGCATTGAAACGTCTAAAGCGTTCACTGATAAACGAAGTAATAACTGGCCAGCGTGCCGTATAAATACATCTGCGTATGAACGAACTGAAGATACAGCATGAATATGTGATGGAGTTCCTTTGTCGCCTTGAAGAACAAGGAGGCTTAGGTTATCGCAACGTGAGCAACATCGTTGTAAGCAACGATTTGTTCATTCCATCAATTATGGGCGAGTTCGTCAAGAACAGCCAGCCTGACACATGGGCGCGTCTGCTAAGGAAGTTCGGAAATGATGAACAGGCCTTGCAAACAGCATTGAAGGACAAGGTAAAAGATGCCCTGTTGGATGCTCAGAATGTGGCCACGTTCATCAACACACACAAGACCATCACCTTCGAGGGTGAAAAAGTCTGGCTCTTCTATGTCTCAGGAACAGAGTTGAAAGGAGATGAAGAGTTCAAACAGAATATCTTTTGTGCTGTGGAGGAATCGAGTCATACGCTCAAAGTAGGTGATACAAAACTCTATACCATTCGTCCTGACATCATGTTCTTTGTCAATGGAATCTACATTGGCTACATGGAATTGAAGTCTTCCACTAAAGGACAGACTGCCCGCGAGAATGGACGACAGAAGGTGGCGAAGGACTACCTGGCTACTGTAAAGGCTTTGACAGAACAGGAACGGCGTGACCCAAAAGTGATGAAACAACGCAAGGAGGTGATGGCCATCTATGATAAAGCCATTCATCTGACTGCCAGTGACTGCAATGAAACCTACGTGATACGAGGCATTAGCCAGTTCTTCGACACAGCACATCAGGCTTTCGGTGGCGAGTCGCCAAAGACTGTAGACGAACTGACTTCGCTCATTCTTGAACCTTTCAAGCCCTATCCTGTCAGTTCTCTATCGCTGGATGAGAAGCGACGCTTTGAGGAAGTGATGCGAGCTTTGTACTCCAAGAAGATGATAGAGAAGGAGATTCTCTACTACAATTTTATCGAGTACAAATACGTAAAGAAGGACGGGGTCAAAGAACGTACCTCTAATACTGGCCACTTGATTGCCCCACGTCCGAAACAGAAGTTCGGATGCGACAAGATTATGGGACGCATTCAAGAAATGCTAGACCATGAGAAAGAGCCCAACTACTATATCAACAAACTGCGCAAAGAGATGCAAACACTGGGCATCCCTGGCCCAAAGATTGAAGAGTATATCCTGCTTCGCGAGCGCTATTGCAATAACAAATATGTCTATTCTTTGTTGATGCAGTATGCAGCGGGCTTTGGAAAGAGTAATATTATCGGTTGGACAGCCTTGCAGCTGAAAGATTACCGCTACGAGGGCGAATTAGCCTATGATAAGGTGATGATAGTCGTTGACAGATTACAGTTGCGCGACCAGTTGGATACCATGATGATGAACATGAACATTGACAAATCTATGTTCGTGGAAGCCGTTGACAGAGATACCTTCATCATGGCATTGGATAGCAAAATCCGCATTATCGTTGTAAATATCCAAAAGTTCCTTGACCTGCAAGACGCGTTGTCTGCTGCAGGAAAGAAACTGAAGCAGATGCGCGTGGCATTCCTTATCGATGAGATACACCGCAGCAACTCAGGCGAGAACAATCAGGAGATGATTGATATTTTTGCACGTTTGCAGCAGACGTTCAATACAGGCGGCCAGACTGTTGTAAAGAAGAATCTGTTGATTGGTTTTACAGCTACTCCAAGCAAAGAAACTCTGAGCAAGTTCGGTGAGTTCAAAATGACCATGACAAAGCATTTCTGGGTGCCATTCGACTGCTATACAATGCGCGAAGCTATAGAAGATGGTTTCATCCTGGATCCGACAAAGGTTATCATACCTTACGCTGTTCCTGTAGATTTCCAACTTCCAGAAGGTGTTGAGAATGGTGATGAAGAGGACATCGACATCGTACTACGAAAACAGAAAATCTACGATTTGGAGGAACGAATGAAGAAGATAGCATCATTCGTTGTAGAGCGTTTGGTAAGTCTGGTTTATAAGAAGATTCGTGGTGAGGGTAAAGCTATGTTGGCTGTAACAAGCATACCCAATGCCATTAGATATTTCTATATCATCCGTGACCTGTATGCCAAGAAATGCGAGGAACAAGACTTCAAGAAATACAAGGATGCACCTATCGCTATTGTCTATAGTGATGACCAGCGGCATGAGTCGTGTTCCACACTGAATGGTGGCGTGAGTGAAGAAAAGGTGATTCAGAATTTCCGACAGGCAAAGAACGGACTGATTATTGTGGTCGATAAGTTGCAAACAGGCTTCGACGAACCGAAGTTACATACGCTGTTCCTTGATAAAGAAATCAGCGGCATCAATGCCATTCAGACCATCAGTCGTGTGAACCGTAAATACAATAAGCACAAGGAAGACTGCCATATCGTGGATTGCTCGTGGAAAAACGTGAATGTTGCCAATATCAAAACAGCATTCAGGGAATATTGCGATATGGTTGTTTCTGACTTCAATCCTGAGGGTGAAGCCAGACTGGTTGCACTCCTTTATAGGCAGATGCAAGCCAGTGAACCTTCTCAACAATGGTTCTCTCGTTATCAGCGTGAACGTGAAGACACACAGTTCGTGCTGGAGATGGAAGATGGCCTACGCAGTTGGATTGAGCAGTGCTTCAATCAGGAAGCTGCAGCAAAGAAACACAACGAGGAGAACAACTTAAAGCCAACAGATGCCGACTATATACCTGAAATAAATACAGCCCGTGAACTGCGTAACTCGGTAGGGCATTATTTCTCCAGTATACGTATGCTGCAAGACGTTTTCGTGATTGACAGCAAGTATTACGATGACGTATTCTTGATGTTCTGGCAAATATATTGTCATATCTACAGAGAGGTAGCGAATCGGAATATTGAAGAACCATACGAGTTTGAGGTAATAGACAGCGACGAAGAGCCGGGTATCACATTGGTCGATGATGATGGCAACGATGGCGGAGGTGGAGGGCATGGACCACGTGGCGGTTCTGGTCCACAACGTCCGAAAGGAAAGAGCATGGAGCAGGTGCTGGCTATTCTGCAGAGATTGCATGAGTCAGAACAACTGTCTGCAGAACAGGCGCAGTTATGGTTGAAGGAAATCGGTCTGATGTTCCAATACATCAAGGCTGACCAGGAATTCTGTGCCTACGCTAAGGACGACAACTACACGGAAGATGAAAAGTTTGTAGAGTATAAGAAGGTACAGTCGAGGTATCGTCGAAGTCTGAGGACTCGTACTGACTTTGTTCAGGTGGAACGTTTCAAGCAGATGCTCATCGACAATGCGGAACAGCTGTTCGCTATCTTCTTGGCAGACTTGCACCATGTAGAGAATGGAGAATCTGACTTCGATTACGATACCACATCCACTGGAACAGTATCAGGTGAGTTTTCTATGGAAGCTCTGATGGAATTAGCCCGTCGGAAAATGCGCCCAGAGTATAATGAGAGAAATCTCAGACAGAGAATCATTGAGACATACGCCAGCCATTTTAAAGGTCTGTCACGCTATATGCGTAGTTTTAATGAGACAACTCGAAACCTCTTTATGGTGCTGAACACACCTTCTTTGGAAAGTCTTGACGGCATGGATAATGTGGTAAAAGAGTCGTTAAACATGGTGTGTATGGCGGAAGGATTATCGTTGACAGACAAACGAATGTATCTGGACATGCTACTGATGCGCTATGAGGTGTACCTAAAGAAACTTTATTACTTGATTCATGGCGAGGAGTTGACTGCCAAGGAAGAAGGACAAGGTGCAACACTTTCAAATGCGATATTTGCATTTCCTGTGCTAAAGGGTTTGAAGAATAATCCCAATCCCGCATTCCAGGAATTTTATCAGCGGCTCACTATGGTTAGGCAACTACGGAATGAAGAGTCACACGGCAGTATACATATTTCTGAGCAGGAAGTGGATGCAGCTCTGCGTATTGTCATCGACATGTATTTGTTTGTGACGGGTATGAATATAACAGAACTGGAAGCTGCGGGGTATGATGCGGATGAGATGTATCGAGAGTCCCTTGTTATCCCAATCCATTCACAGAATTATAATGATGAGGACTCTTATAGTTCTTCTATGGTTGCAGAGTCTTTCGTGCCAGCCAATGAATTGACAGAGGAACAGAGAATAGAGGTCTTGCGTAAGAGTATTGTTCAGATAATGAATCACGGTGGATATCGTACCTCAGATAGAACTTTCAGCAAGCAGCGTCATTGGATTGCTATTTATCGTATAGCCGCTGATGAAGGTTTCACTATTGATGGTGACTTCAAATATTTCAAACATATTGTAGATAGAATGAACTTGCAAAGCTGTAAAGTTGCTCTTAACATCGATAAACTTGAAAAGAATGTTAAGGGCATTTACGGCATCTCTTTTGTAGATTGGAGCGACAACGGATTGTCGGGAAAGAATCTGGATGAATACAACGATATCCATCATTGTGCCGAAGTATTTTTGAAGATACTATCAGATAATAGACCTAAAAAATAGTTACATAATCAAGTCAAATGAAAGGGCAGAATAGAAATTTTGCCCTTTTATTATGTTTTTTTGTCAGCTGTGCAGATAGAATGCACAGATTGGCATTACCTTTGCAGTGTTTTTAATAAAAAAGCATATGAGTAAGACAACAATCCCTGAAAGTGTAAAGCGAGACCTTTGGTTCGCAGCCCATGGTAGATGTGAGTTTGCAGGATGTAACAAGGTGCTATTTAAACACGGCATAACAATGGATGAATGCAACATCTCCAATTATGCCCATATCATTGGTGACTCCCCCAAAGGGCCTCGTGGCGATGATGAAAAATCTAAAGAACTTGCAAAGGACATAAACAACCTCATACTGCTCTGTCCAGAGTGTCACAAACTAATTGACAGCGCTGAAGAGAAATATACCGTGGAAGTACTCAGGAAGATGAAAAGAGAGCATGAAGAGCGAATTCTATTTGTAACAGGGATCCAGCCTAACATGAAGAGCCTGGTGGTTGCGTATGGACCGAAAATCGGAACAGATACCCCACATTTTCATAAAGATGTTCTTTTTAATACTATCTTTCCTGAGAGGTATCCAGCAGATTTGTCACCTATTGAAATACAGATGAAGAACTCTGTTATGAAAGATGGTGAGGCTTTTTTCTGGGAAGCAGAATCACGCCAGATTGAAGATATTTGTGCAGCTAAGATATTAGGTCCATTGGAGTGGGGTGAATTATCTCATGTTTCGCTATTTGCACTTGGGCCTCAACCCTTGCTTGTAAAGTTGGGTACAATGTTGAATGATAAATATCCTGTAACGGTTTTTCAAAAGCATCGCGTTCCTGATAGTTGGCATTGGCTTGAAGAAGATACTCGAAACGATATCCGATTAATTGAGCCTCATGATAAAACGAAGGAACCAATCCTTGTGATTGCGTTAAGTGCAAAAGCTATCTTGGAGCGAATCACTAATAGATTTGGAGACACGACAAACCTATGGACTATCACTTGCGAGGAGCCAGGAAATGATATGATGAGAAGTCATCGCCAGTTAGAACAATTTAACCGAGTGGCTCGGATAGCAATGGATGCTATTAAAACTGCACATCCGAATGCTAAGTGCTTGAAAATATTCATGGCAGCACCAGCCTCTTGTGCTGTGGAACTCGGGCGTATCAGGATGCCGAAGGCTGATTTACCATGGGTACTGTATGACTACAGGATGGAAAAGGATGAGGATGTAGAAACAATAACGATAAAATAGAACACAATGGAAAAGAAATTAAGTAAAGAACAGAAAGAGGAGTTCAAGGATATTCTTGAAACATTGGGCGAGTCATTAGACATCACCCAAACACAGTATGATAACCTGACGAGGAGTTATAAGGCCGTGGGTGAGTTCTTGCAGAACGACCCTGTTTTTGAGCCATATAAGCCGATAGTATCACCCCAGGGATCTCTAAGGTTGGGTACAATTATCCAACCTATTAATCCTAATGATGATTTGGACGTGGACTTAGTATATCGACTCTCGGAGAAGAATCCGATGTGGACACAGAAAGATATTAAAGACAAGGTGGGGGCTAGACTTAAGGGAAGCGATCGCTATGCTCCGATGATTGACAAAAAAGAGGGCAGGCGTTGTTGGACGCTGTTATACAGGGACAATTCTGACAACCCGAAAGAGAAATATCACATGGATATTCTACCTTCAGTGGCGGATAGTAAATATGTGGAAAGAATGACTCGTTTGTTCTCAGAGAGTTTTTCGGCTCATACCGTTGATCAGATTTCTATTAGAATCACGGACAAAGAGGCAAAGGATTACGATACCTCTACGCGTAAAGAGGATTGGCTGAAAAGCAATCCTGACGGGTATGCGTTGTGGTTTGCAAATAGGTGCAAGGCTGACGAAACGGTAAAGCTTAGGGCAGAGGCTGTTGTACCTGTTGAGAAATACAACAAGGAGAAGACAGTGTTACAACGCATTGTCCAGATACTGAAACGTCATAGGGATATGATGTTTTATAACGATACTGAAGATAAACCTATCTCTATTATTATTACTACCTTGGCGGCTCGCGCCTATAATGGCGAACAAAACTTGCTTGAGGGTTTGGTCAATGTGGTAGATAATCTTGAAAAGAGCACTACCAAGAATGACAGAGGCGAGGATGTGGTATCGAATCCCGTAAACCCTGAAGAAAACTTTGCCGATAAATGGCCGACTCATCCTAAAAGACGTGAGAATTTCTACAAATGGCTTGCCGCTGTGAAGAAGGATGTGCATGAGATTCTTGATGGAACAAACAGAATCCAGATACAGACCACTATGGGGCGTGTATTTGGTAAGGATATAATTGCAAAAGCTTCGTCCCTTTTGGTGGAACGAAGGAAATCAAGACTGGCGACAGGTGCTACTCTTTTGACTAGTGCGGGAAAAGTAGCAGCGAGTACAGTTGGGAAGGTTATAAATACAGCGAATACCTTTTATGGAGAATAAAGCTATAACACCGATACAACAGTTTAGCATTTTGAGGCATGAATTCCCCGAATCGTCAGGTACCATTCATTGTGGTGCTATGACCTGGTTCGGAGAGTTCACACCTTCGGCTTTGTCTGATACCTATAAGCTAAAGATTACTTACAAACAGGGACAAGCACCTAAAGCATATATCGTATCCCCCAAACCTCTGCAGCTGGCAGAGGGGGCTAAACGACTGCCTCACACATACAGCTATAGTAATGGAAAACAACAGTTATGCCTTTATTTGCCAGGAACTGGCGAATGGCGACCATCGATGGTTATAGCTCAAACAATAGTACATTGGGCTGTGCAATGGATGTATTACTATGAGATATGGGTAACTACAGGGAAATGGATGGGTGGTGGTCACGGAAACTGGGATGTCGAGAAAGATGGAGGCAAAATCTCAAAACAAGTGTGATAGAAATAAAGTGCAAATAATACTATGATAAGGCATGAGCATGTATTGATCTTTTTTTATGATGGTGTCATGAGCTTGCTCGTTTTGCAGTCACCTCTCCCACCCAAAATGGACTTTTGGGGAATTAGGCTTCCCCGAGAGGAAAAGTGAACTTTCGGGCAAGCCCGTTTGGTACAGCATAATAATAGTTATTTGGGCCTCTTCTCTATAGGGAAATAGGCGAGGTTTATTATGCGAACTTCCATGTTGTAGCCACACCTTTTGTACTCAAGAACTCCCATTTCTTGCAATGATTTGAGGAATGACATGACCGTTTTTCTGTCCCAATTCCATTTCTTGGCAAGATAATCATACGTAATTCCGACAGGTACATTTATACCATTAGGGTGGATTTTACACCGCTCTATTTGAGCTTTATATAGCTCAAGAAACGCCTCAAATCTGGAGGTTCTATTAGGCAATGACTTTTCCAAGAACAGGAATAAGTTCGCATTTAATTTCGTAAAATATAAATCCTCTACTATCATTTGTTTTCTAATTCTTATGATAATTTTAAGATAAGTGCCTTAAATATATCCTTGATTATTTCTTCAGAAGTTGTAATAGGTTTTTCTCATATTCTGCCTTGATTCTTCTCATCTCTCGGTCATGTTCATCAATGATGTTTGTGCGCTCTTGAAGAAAACTTGACATACTTTTGATGATAGTTTGAGGATCGAAATAACTATAGAATCGTTCGTAGAAACCGGCCTTGAAATTGAACAAAAACAGCATCACTTCATCAGTTTTTAGATACTTGTATTTGCTCGCAATTGCTGTTGCTACTAATTTGATTTGTGCTTCACTTGCATCCTCCTTTAATCCACAACAGACGCTAATATCTGCTATTTGCGGAACAAGCCAGATGGCAGATGCAAACCTTCCATACGTAACATCAAGCAACCTTAACCATGGTGAATCACCATAAGTACATTGTTCAGGATCTTGACACAGAGATATCTGTCGTGATGGGGTATTGGCAATAGCAAAATCGTTAAAAGTGGGGTACTTCTGTATAAGTTTATTCACGCTTTTTGCATAGGACGGTTCATTCCGAAGTCGAACTAAATCCGGCGATAACTTTAGTAGCGGTGCTAAGTAAGTCCCGCTTTCTTTTTTCCTGTTTATCAATTCTTGGGCTACAGTTGTTTCCATTTGATTGTACTATTGATTGATAAGACTCCCTATTGATGTTAATAGCGTTAGCTATATCATCATTATTCTTACTATTACTTTTCTCATTACTATTATTGTTACTTATGCATGCGTTCGTATGCGACGGCATGCGATTGCTTGCGATGGTATCCGACCGTTGAGTCTCGCTTTGGGAAGAATATCTCCTGCGTGCATTCTCTCGATTCTTTTCGCATTTCTGTTCGTATTTTTTCTTGTCTCGGTCTCTTTGAGCCTTAAACATGTTGAATAACGCAAGCAATGATTTGTCATCAATCTTCGGTAACTCTCCAGTGGATCCATAGCAAAGAATGGATTTGAAAAGAATACCTGCAAGTTCGTCAGGAAGACACTTAATAGCATCGTAACAATCCAAATGTATAATGATGCTTGCTACTTCTTCCATGACTATATTGTTTTGCGTCTTTTAATGAATTCAAGAGCTTCATGCTCCAGTTCTTCCTGGCTTTTACAATGACTTTGCTTCATCCAATCATCGATTTCAGACTGAAGGAATGCCAATGCCTTGTTAATCTTATGGTACGGAATCTGCTTGTTGGATACCCAGCCATAGACAGTTTGCTTGACAGGATGAGATGGAATGTAAGAACATAGTTCATCAATATCCATCCAATGAGGTAAGTTACTTGCTTGCTGTTTGTAGCGCAGACTTTGAACAGTCTCTTCTAAGTTCTCAACTTTTGCGATGAGATAGGATAATGCTCCTGGCATTTCCTCCAAACTTTTGACTTCTTTTGTCATAGTGTATAAAATTGTTATCTCTGAAAATTTAATTTTGCAGGTGCAAAATAACAGAAAAAAAAGAAATCGATAAGGAAATATTAGTAAAAAATAAAAATTTAACATTTTGATTTAAAGAAAAGCCCCTAAATAAAGGGGGCCTGGAAAACTGACAATAAATAGAATGGTAAAAAACAGCCCTCGAAAGAAACGTTCGAGGGCTGAAAAACATAGGAAATCACAGATTATTTCTTCGTTTTATCAGGATTCAAATCATCAATATAGATGGAATTTGCAGCTTTTACTTTGGCAGAATCTACCATGTGGGTATAAATCTGTGTCGTTCGCACATTCTTATGCCCAAGCATTTTCTGGATGGTATAGAGCCCAGTCCCATTCTCTAACTGTAGCGTTGCAAAAGAATGACGACTACAGTGACTAATTATCAGAAAAGCAGGTAGGAGAAATGAGAAGAAACTATGACCGCAAGCGGTTGAAAATGAGGTAGTTTTCTATATTTTGCACTTTTGCTGAAACGCAACGGGCTGAGGAATATTGAAGTGGTTCAGTTACCAAACTGTTAACCGACCTGTTACCGAAGAAGGGACAGGTAACAATGCTAAAAACGGGGAATTAGCAACCACGGATTCTTATGTCGTATTGTGCTGCGTTTTGCGTAACAGAGAATGCTTATAAAGGATGTACTTTTGCACAAAAATTTATAGGCATTATGAAGATTGAAAAATTCAAGGTGTTGCTCTACCTGAAAAAGAGCGGATTGGACAAGAAAGGCAAGGCACCGATTATGGGGCGTATCACGCTCAATAACTCGATGGCTCAGTTCAGCACGAAACTGTCGTGTACGCCCGAGTTATGGAATCCTCGCGAGAGCCGTCTGAACGGTAAGGGCAAGGAGGCGGTTGAGACTAACGGCAAGATTGACAAGATACTGTTGGCGGTCAATGCTGCCTACGATGCTCTTGTCGAGAAGAAGACAGATTTCTGTGCTACTGACATTAAGAACCAGATGCAGGGAAGCATGGAAACGCAGATGACGTTTATGAAGATGGTGGATACCCTCTGCGATGAATTGAAGTGCCGTATTGGGGTGGACAGGGCGAAAGGTACTTACCCTACATACCATTATACCCGCCTCTCGCTGATAGAATTCATTACGAAAAACTACCACACCAAGGATCTTGCCTTCGGACAGATGACAGAGCAGTTCATCCACGACTACCAGAGTTTCCTTTTGGACGAGAAGGGCCTGGCGATAGATACAATGCGCCATTATATTGCCATTGTGAAAAAGGTATGCAGGAAAGCATATAAGGAAGGCTATTCCGAACGGTTCCTGTTCCAGCACTTCACCCTGCCAAGGCCAAAGGAGAAGACACCGAGGGCATTGAGCCGCGAGTCATTCGAGAAGATACGTGACCTGGACATTCCAGCGACCAGGCCATCATATATCCTCGCCCGTGACTTGTTCCTCTTTGCCTGCTATGCGGGTACGGCATACGCTGATACGGTTTCCATCACACGCGAAAACCTTTATACGGATGACGAGGGTGCGCTCTGGCTGAAGTACCGACGCAAGAAGAACGTATACACGGCCAGCGTGAAACTCCTGCCCGAAGCCATTGCGCTTATTGACAAGTATCACGACGACAACCGCGAGACGCTGTTTCCCATGATGTACCATCCCAACCTTCGCAGACACATGAAAGGGCTTGCCCTGTTGGCCGACATCAAGGAAGACCTGTGCTACCATCAGGCCCGCCACTCGTTAGCAACACTTCTCACGCTGGAGCAGGGTGTCCCTATTGAGAGTCTCAGCCG
>JAEEGJ010009251.1_pt1 | contig 26540 bp, 24 predicted proteins | sample 8958761 | NCBI WGS metagenome assembly JAEEGJ01 (sample SAMN16246546, study PRJNA631951) | gut metagenome | biome: gut microbiome; feature: rumen; material: RS-attached | host: Bos | place: Iran: Karaj | collected 2018-10 | reverse complement strand
GATGAGGTTGCGCCTGTGGGTGTCATGGTTGATGTAGGTGCGGTAGCTGTAGTTCGCCTTGAGGGTGAGGCCTGCAAGCGGAGTGACGGTGAGTTCCGTCGTATTTGCGAGGTCGGTGCGCTTCTCTATGTTGAGGTTGTTGCTGGCGTAGGCCCAGTGACGTCCGTTACATACGCGGTAGCCGAGTGCATCGACGAAGTAAAGCCAGGTGCCGTCGGGGTTCTTGAGCGGGAAGCACGCAGGTGCGTGACGGTCGCCGTATGCGAAGGAGTCCTGGATGTCGGCAAGGCCGGGGAAGTCGTACTGGCCCACGAAGAAGTTCGTGTTGTTGCTGATGCGGGCCCACTTGTTGATGCGGGCGTCGATCTTTGCGCGCAGGTTGTACTTCTCATAAACGTCGGGGCGGGCCTTCACCATACCTTCCTGGCGGTCGTACTGTCCGGAGAGATAGTACTTCACGGCCTTGGTGCCGCCGCTTACGCTTAGGCTGTGGGTGGTGGTGGGGTGGACGTCGTTGTAGAGTTCATGCCACCAGTCTGTGTTTGCGTAGTACTTGTACTTGCCGTCCTTGATGACGACCCAGGGGCGCTCGGGGTTCTCGGTCTTGTCGTTCACGCGCTTGAGGAGCTCTCTCATGTCCTCGGCGGTGTAGTTCACGTAGTTGGAACCCTTGGACTCGTACCAGAATTTGTTGATGGTGTAGACGGACCAGTAACCGGTGGTTTCCCATTCGGTGGATGTGGTCGGCATTTCAACGCCGTAACGGCCGCTGTAGCGGACGGTGGCCTTTGCTTTGTCTTCACCGCCTTGCTTGGTAGTGACCAGAATAACACCATAAGCTGCACGGGCGCCGTAAACTGCGGCGGACGATGCATCCTTGATAATGGAGATGGATTGGACGTCCTGAGGGTTGATGCGGTTGATGTTACCCTCAATGCCGTCGATTAGCACAAGGGGAGAACCGCCGTTGATGGAGGTGTAGCCTCGGATGTTGAGCGATCCGGTAGAACCGGGATTACCGCTTGAGGTAGAGATGTTCAGGCCCGGGACCGAACCCTGAAGCATTGTGGTAAGGTTGTGGGCGCTTCGGTTTTCGAGCTGTTTGCTCTCGACCTGAGTGATGGCGCCGGTCAGGTTGACCTTTTTCTGGACACCGTAACCTACGACCACAGTCTCTTCAAGAGTCATGGCGTCGTCTTCGAGGGTGACGTTCACGACCTCCTGGCTTGCAGGCACAGGAACAGATTTTGACTGATAGCCGAGGCTGGAGAATACCAGGACCACATCTTTGGACGGAACTTTCATGGAGAAAGTGCCATCCGCTCCGGAGACGGTACCGTTGGTGGTACCTTCTACGAGAACTCCCACTCCGGGCAGCGGAAGCTGCGAGGAGTCGAGAACCGTTCCCCGGACCGTACGGTTCTGCGCTTGCAGCCAGGTGGCGGACAACAGCATCAGAGCCGTGATGGTGAGAATTTTGGCTAATCTCATAATAATAGCTTGTGGTTAAACAATTGTGGTTGAATATAGAATTATTTGTTCTTGTAGTCGGCGATGTTGAAAGCCTTGGGCCGGACCATCGTTTCGGTGTAAGTCTTGCCGTTGCGGTCCGTGACCGATACGGTGACGGTCGAATTGGCGCTGGAGGCCTTGGCCTGGAAGAAGTGAGGCCAGGAAGTGGTCAGGAAGCTGGGCGTAGATGAACCGGCGGTCTTGCAGCGTTCCGCCGACAACGCTACCACGTGTACGGGGTCGTAAGCTGTAACCTGCGATACGGCAAGTTCTTTGCCGTTCTCAGTAATGCTCACCGTCCAATCCGGATCGTAGTCCCATACATTGACCAGTATCGTGTTTGCCGGATAATTGGCGACCGCGGTGGAGAACTTGATGAAATCTTTGTGATTGGCGCCCAAGGATGGAACAATGACCTCCTTGACCTTGTTCATGTCGTATGCGCGGAACTGGTAATCAAGGTCGTGACCGGCACTCTGGTAAGTGTGGGTGAAGTTCTTGCCGTTGAAAGTCCAAATACCAAAGCCGCCCGGTGCTCCGTCCTGCGAGAGGTGGATGCCGTTGGTAAGGTACCCCGACCACCACCACGACGCGCATACGGCGCCGCAGTTATGCTCCGAGAAGATAGCCGAATGCTTGCGGTTGAATATGTTGTGGGTATGTCCGCTGAGGAAGTGGACGTTATGGGTCTTTACGGCAGATATGAACTCTGAGAGGTTGCCCTCGCCCGGGGCATCGGCTCCGTTGAGATAGGTGTTGCTCCAGCCGGTGGCTCCTGAAGGGTAAGATACAGGAGCGTGAGAAGTGATGAAAACGGGCGTGTCTTTGTCAACGTATGCGAGGTCCTTTACGAGCCATGCCATCTGTTCGGCGGTATAGTTGCGCTTGTAGTCGCCGCGCAGCTCCGAACCGGTGCCTACATTGTTGTAGTCTATGTTGTCCATCACGATGAAGTGGATCTGCCCCAAGTTGAATGAATAGTATGTGGGGGCGATGTCACGGGTGTAACGGAACGACTTGTTGTAATCTCCCACGGAGTTCATGTCGTTGTCGTGATTGCCCATCGTGTGGAAGAAGGTGACGTTGCTGAAAGAGCTGTTCATGGTCCCCAGATACTGAGGGAACTGGTATGACTTGCTGTACCAGTACAGGTCCCAGGTCATGTCGCCGAGGGTCATGACGTAGTTCTTTCCTCCGGTGGCGGAAAGGGCTGAGTTAAAAGTCTTGGCCAGCTGGTTGAACTGCTTGATGTCGTCGGTGCGGTTGGCAAGGTGCATGTCTCCGCAGACGAAAAGGCTGAAACGGTCGTTATCGGTTTTGATAAGTTCGAAATCCTTGCGCTCGGGCACGCTCTCTGGCTGGCTGAGAGTGGCGTGGAACTGCGGCAGAACGCCCTGGCAGGGGACTTCATAGCCGCCGGGGATTATGACGAACACATATTTCCACTTTTTGTTGGACTTGATCTGGTAAATGCCATGGCTGTCGGTCTTTACTATTTCTGCGCCGTCGGATACCAGAACGTCGCTGACGGGCTTGCCTCCGCACAGGACAAGGCCGTAGATGTTGGTGCCGGGGTCGGGCTCGATGTTAAGCGATGCAATAATGTTGAGGTTGATGGTGCCTACATAATTGTTGACGTCGTTGCGGCGGATATATACTCTGTATGTGCCGCTGGTGACTCCCTCCGGCAGGGAAAAAGTAAGGAGCGAGCCGTCGTTGATATAAGTTATGGGACAAATGTAGTCGGTGTTGGCGGCGGAGCGGAGGACGACTGCGTCCGAGGAGTTTATGTGGGTGAGTCCGCGAAGCTCGATACTGATGTCGTTTCCTTCTTCTATTTCTATGTCGGAAGAGAGCGAAACGTTGGTAACTACAATCTTGGGAAGTTGCTCAGGCTCCGGCTGTTTGGTGCAGGAAACAGCGGCAAAAGCCAGCAAAACCACAATTGGAAGCATTCTAAGATGTCTAGTGTTCATCTATGTGAGTTGGTTATGTTTTATAATTTATAAAAGTAGTATAATAAGATGAGAAAAACAAGCAAAACTGTGAGTTTTGGTTTTTTGCAACTTGCTATTGCGGATTTAGCTGAAAAAACATTAAATTTGTAGGTTCTAAATATAAAAATGATGATTTTGTACTATATCCTAGCAGCCATTGCAGGCGCAGTTATTGCCCTGGCAATTTATATAGCGGCAAGCCGTATCGCCCTGAAGGGCCGGGCAGCCGCAATCATTGAAAAAGCGGAACTCGAAGGTGAGAATATCAAACAGCAGAAAATCCTTCAGGCAAAAGAGCGTTTCCTTCAGCTCAAGAGCGAGCACGACCAGAAAGTCGGTCAGCGTAACAACGAACTCCGCGAGAGAGAAAACAATATCAAGAGCCGCGAACTCCAGCTCAAAGAACAGGAAAAAGACCTTGGAAAGCGCCAGCATGACCTTGACTCGCAGCGCGGGCAGGTGAATGCACAGAAGGCGGTTCTCGAATCTAAAATGGAAGAGGCTGAGCAGCTTCGCTCGCAGGCTAACCGCCAGCTTGAAACCATTGCCGGAATGAGCGCTCAGGAAGCCAAGAATATGCTCGTCGAAAACATGAAGGCCGAGGCCCGCACCGAGGCTCAGGCATACATCAACGAGACCATGGATGAGGCCAGGCTGAATGCGGCCAAGGAGGCTAAGCGTATTGTTATCAATACTATACAGCGCACCGCCACTGAGACGGCCATCGAGAATGCCGTAACTACTTTCCCTATTGACAACGACGAGGTCAAGGGCCGCATCATCGGACGTGAAGGCCGTAACATACGCGCCCTGGAAGCCGCAACAGGTGTCGAGATTGTGGTGGACGATACTCCGGATGCCATCCTGATCAGCGCTTTCGACCCTGTGCGCCGTGAGGTAGCCCGCCTGTCGCTTCACCAGCTGGTCATCGACGGCCGCATTCATCCCGCACGTATCGAGGAAGTGGTGGCCAAGGTGAGCAAGCAGCTTGAAGAAGAAATACTCGAAACCGGTAAGCGTACCTGCATCGACCTGGGCATCCACGGTCTTAACCTCGAACTGGTAAGGATGATAGGCCGCATGAAGTACCGCAGCTCCTATGGACAGAACCTTCTGCAGCACTCACGTGAAGTTGCAAATATCTGTGCCATTATGGCTTCCGAACTTGGCCTCAATCCCAAGATTGCAAAGCGCGCAGGCCTCCTGCACGATATCGGCAAGGTGTCGGAAGATGAGCCCGAACTGCCTCACGCCCTTCTTGGCGCCCGCCTGGCCGAGCAATACAAGGAGCGTCCCGAGATTGTGAACTGTATCGGAGCTCACCATGAGGAGATGGAGATGACCAGCATCTACGCACCTCTCGTGCTTGTGGGAGACGCAATATCCGGAGCCCGTCCCGGTGCCCGTCGCGAGGTCATAGAGTCTTACATCAAGCGTCTTAAGGGCATGGAGGATCTGGCAGCTTCTTATCCGGGCGTTACCAAGTCTTACGCCATCCAGGCCGGCCGCGAGCTTCGTGTCATCGTGGGTGCCGACGAGGTCAGCGACGATCAGGCTGCACGCCTCTCTACCGATATCGCACAGCGCATCCAGGACGAAATGACTTATCCCGGACAGGTCAAGATTACTGTTATCCGTGAGACCCGCAGCGTAGCAATCGCCAAGTAAGTTCAGGCGTGGTCAAAAAGCACTGATCCCTCCGGAGCCCATAAAACTTGGGAAAAGGGCTCCGGAGGGATCAGTGCTTTTTGACCGTCAGCGGATTGATATGACGAGTCCGCTGTCGGCCGTGGTGAGAATCTTTTTCATGAGGCGCTTTTCAAGGGCGACACATCCGCCGGTCCAGCTTTTGGCCCCTTTGCAGTGGATAAAGATGGCCGACCCGAGTGGCCATACGCACTCTTTGTTGAAGTCGGTCTCCAGACCATAGTCGTATTCGGGCGAAATCTCCCACATGTACTCTCCGCTTATGTCGGTCTGGTCGCCGTTGCCCCAGCCGGCCAGCTGCAGGATGCGGTTGTAGCAAGGGCCTTCCTCATCGCAAGCTATGGTGCCGGGGCGTACATCGATCCAGGGGAGAGCTGTGCCGGGGTTGGGGAGTATGCCGAAAGCCCTCAGGGGGCGTAACTCCCCGACGGGCGTTTTGGCGTCGCCTTCCCGCGTTTTCCCAATGCCGTTTTTGCCGATAAATGCTTTGCAGCGGCCGGACAGTTTCCACCTTCCGTCATCCTGCTTTAAATAATACCGGGCAAGGGCGTCCGAACCGCCCGTGTGCTCTACAATCAACAGCTGGCGGACGGCTGCGTCCGCGGCAAGACGTCGTTTAATACTGCTCCAGTCCATAATGATATTCTTTTTGCACGGTTAAGCTGCTGCTGAGCGCAGACGGTCTGCCCTCAGCAGCAACTTAACCGTCATTTCTTTATAAACAATATTGCCATTAGCGGCAGGGCCAGAAGTGCCATCGTGGCGCTGACCGGCAGGTAAATGCCAAAGTTGACATATTGCACCACCAGATAAGTGATAAGCAGCAGCGCCACACCCATTCCCGATGAAATGAGATAATGCACCCGTATGTCCTCCTTTTTGCATATTATCCTGCTCAGGTTGGGGACGCCCAGGGAGATGAAACCTATTGGCCCGCAAATGCTTACGGCACTTGTCACCAGACACATGATAGCCAGCAGGCTGAGTGCTTTGTGAGGCTTGCTCAATTCTATTTCGCTGCGGAAATGCCGCGTCAGAGAGCGGCTGTCAATCAAGGCCGCCGCAAGACCTGCGGCAAACAGACAGAGCGAAAAGATGATATCTCCCGTGGTGACGCCTTCCAGCCTGAAGTTGGCCGCGCCCCAGAGGTAATACTGCTTGAGCAAGTCTCCGTTAGGTGCGTTGGTTACCACGATCGTGCCCAGAGAACCGATGAAAGTACCGAACAGGATTCCGAATGTGATGAGGCTCTGCGTATTAACGCGAAGGGTTATAAAAAAGCACACCAAAGTGCATATCAGGGTGCAGACAAAACTGCCTACGGTCAGCGAGCACCAACCCGACATGGTCGCGGCTGCCGCACCAAGGCATGCGGCGCTGCCAAGGCCCAGAGAATAAACGTCTCCCAGCTGGTTGCGCCACAGATACTGCATCTGGATTCCTCCCACGGGGAGGGCGATGCCGGAGATAAGAACGTAAAGAAGACTCAGCAGCATACCTTATCCGAGGAATACATTCTGCTCCAGGAGGCTCTTTCGCAGGTCGGCGTAATCCAGAGACGAGGGCGTAGTGCTGTTGAGCAGGCAAAGCGCGGCCGCGGTACCGGCGGCTTGGCCTATGGCCATTGCGGGAGGCATTACGCGTATTGCTCCCGCAGCGGCTGAATCGGCGCTGATGCACCGTCCGGCTAGCAGCAGGCCGCCTACGCCGGCGGGAAGCAGGCAACGGTAGGGGACTCCGTACATATCTTTTTGAATGGGCATGTACAGGCCTCCCGCGGGCCCTCCCATGGCACCGTGGACATCGATCGAATTGGCCGAAAGAAGTATGTTGTCATCGGGGATGACGCCGTCGATGAGATCCTGTACCGGAAGGACAAAATCGCCGTGAACGTGGCGTGACTCACGTATGCCCATGGTTGAGCCCGTGCCCATAAGGGTGGCTTTTTCGCAACCGGGTACATATTTGTGGAAGAAGTTCATAAGCTCTTCCACCTGTCGGCGGCCTTCGACTTCTGCAGCTGTGAGGTTCTCTGCGTCAGTAGCATCTACTCCATGAATACGGGTGCAGTTTATCACCCACTGGTCTTTCTCGACGCTGCGCCATATATTTACGCTTTTGCGTGCCAGGTCCCATTCGCCTGCCGCTTCGGCCTGGGCTACTCTCCAGTGAAGGCATCGGTAGCTTACCCCGTTGACGCGGCGGAATTCCGGCAGGTGGGGAACCACATCGGCGATCAGGCGGTCGGTATCGACGTTGTTGATGCGGAAAAACAGCGATGCCGGCTGGACCCTTCCGTTTTCGGGGTCTCCGAATACGCAAGGCGCCCCGGCACGATATGCAACGGTACCGTCGCCTGTGGCGTCGATTACCATTCGCGCGCGCGCAGCTTCGAGGCCGGAGGGCGTGAGCAGTACGGCGCCGCGTATGCTGTCGCCTTTCATGATGGGGCCGACAAAATTTGCATGGAAAAGAACTTTCACGCCGGCATCGGCACACAGCCGGTCATATACTTTTTTAAGGATTTCCGGATCGAAGGGCGTGCAATGGTCGTGGCCCTCGGTGATCCAGGCGGTAAACTCTGAAGTGTGGCGTATCTTTGACGGATGGATGGCGCCGCCTTCAGCAATCAGGCGGTCTACAATTTCTTCGAAGAGGCCGCGGATGATCTGCCTCTCGCCCTTGGCGTCGTAACATGTCATAAAAGGCCCTACAAGGCCTTTGGTGCCCATTCCGCCCAGGCAGTTGCCGTTGTCGACGAGCAGCACTTTGAGCCCTTTGCGGGCTGCTGCCACAGCTGCGCATACGCCGGCGGGGCCGCCTCCGACTACCAGCAGGTCGGCTTGGTATGATTCTTTAACATTGTCTAGTGCCGGGCAGTCGGCAAAACCGCCGTCCGCACAAGATGCAACTGACGGAAGCACTGCGGCTCCTGCAGCGGCAAGGCCTAAACGGCCCAGAAAAGAGCGTCTGTCCATTATTCGTAAGTTAGTCCTACCAAGATACGAATAATTGTTCAGAAAAGCTAAAATGCGGCCTCGAATTCGAGATCCAGGTCGTCGATGAGGTTTTCGATTTCGGAGTAGTTCTCAATCCAGAGTTTAATTTCCTTTGACATGGCACTTTCGTTTTAAATTCTGATGCAAAGGTACTGCCCTGTTTTGACAACTCTTGACAACTCTAAAATGAATCCCAAATTTTTTCAAAAATTCTTTTCAGCCTTTCTTCATCCCTTATTATCTTGCGCAGTTCTTCGAGGCGGGCGGCATTGGACGATTGAGGAATCCAGAGTTTAAGATAGCCCCCGTCACCGTATTTCTCTTTCAGGTGCTCAAGGGTGCGCTGCCAGTGCCCTTCTTTGTCCAGGTCGGGGTAATGGTCAAGTCCGTACTGGACCGTGCGGCGTATGATTGTGAGAGGTTCTATGAGCCTGTCGGCTTCGGCCACGATGCGCCCGTAGATGCTGCGCGGTGCGGTTTCGGACGAAGCCCTGTGGTCTTCGGCCGCGCACGCGGCGGCCTCCAGCCCTTCCGGCCCCAGGATGCCTGCCAGAGTGGCGTCGGAGCGGATTATGCGGCCCGACTCAAGGTGATGAGTCTTGCGGTCTACTGCAAGTCCCAGGTCGTGGCATGCGGCAGCGGCATAAACAATATTGATATCAACGTCGTAATGGGCCGAGAGTTCCAGCGCCCGTTCGATTACCGCCCGGGCATGGTCTTCGCGGTGGGCGGAGTCAAATGCGGCGTAACGGGGGATAATCTGCTGTTCTACGTATGCCGTAAGATCGGGATTGATGTCGTTAGTCATTTTACGCTGGCTTTGGGTATATCTTTCCAGAGAGTTGTATAGTGGGGTGACTGGTGCTCGCGCGACATTTTGATGCACCCGTCTCCCTGAACCCCGAACAATATGGTTCCCCGTCCGAAACTGCGGTTGATCGTATCTATGCTCTCGGACAGTTTTTCTTCTTTATTGTCGGAGAGTTCGTCGCTGAACAGCGATTTGACGTAGTCGCTCTGTTGCACGAGCTTGGTAATCACCACTCCGGCTTTTTTGTAGCCATAACCGGCCCTGAAGAGCTCACGTGCCGCTTTTACTGCAGCAGATACGATGATACGGTGCTCGCTGGTGGCGTCGGCAAAAACGCTCAGCTGGGAGCTGAAAGCCTGCGGCGCATTCTCTTTGAACCGGTTGGTGAATGCGAATACCGCCATCTCGAGTGCAAGCGATTGCTGTTCGCGAAGCTTGCGTACGACCCCTTCGGCAAAGTTGGCCACCTGCTCGCACAGCAGGGGAGCGTCGTTTATCTCCTTGGTGAAGCTGCGCGACACGCATATGCTCTGCCGTGGTTCTATCATGTCTTCGAACTCGATGCTGGGAACGCCCCGTAGCTCTCTCCACGTGCGCCATCCGGGCAGGGCGAACAGTTTCCGGACGTCGGCTTCGGGCAGATTGGCGTATTCCCAGGCAGTATCGATGCCCATCCCGGCAAGTTTGGCGGCGGAGCGCCTGCCGATTCCCCACACATCGGAGACGGGGAAGCGGCGCAGTACTTTTTCGATGTCTTGCGGGCGGTGCATGTAGCATCCTCCGTGCAGCTTCGGGTACTGCTTGCATAGTTTTGACGCTATCTTGGCCAGTGTCTTGGTCGGCGCGATGCCCACCGACACCGGGATTGCCGTCAGCTGCCTGCAGCGCCGCGAGATCTCTTTTGCCAGTGCATCGTAGTCGTCAATGCGCATCCCCCTGAAGTCCATGAACGCCTCATCGATGGAATACTGCTCCACAGAAGGCGCAAAAGTGCGCAGCACCTCCTGGACCCTTCCCGACATATCGCCATAGAGTGCGAAATTGGAACTGAATACCGCCACATCGTTCTTTTCAATGATGTCGCGAATCTTGAAGTAAGGGGCGCCCATCTTGATGCCGAGCGCTTTGGCTTCGTTTGAGCGTGCAACTGCGCAGCCGTCGTTGTTGCTGAGCACGATGACAGGCCGCCCGTTAAGGTCGGGGCGGAACACTCTCTCGCAGGAAGCAAAGAAATTATTGCAGTCGGCAAGGGCGAACATGGCTCAGGCTTTCTTGATAACCCATGTCACGACCCCCCAGATAAGGAAGTCGTCGTCCGGCCCTACAGGTATGGGCTTATATGTGCTGTTCTGTTCGTTACACGGCAGCAGGAGGGCGCCGCTCCGGGTGATCTTCACCCTTTTGACGGTGTATTCTCCGTCTATGAAGCACACTGCCTTGCAGCCGTCGTATGGCTCTACGGCGCGATCCACTATTATTATGTCGCCCTCATCCATGTCGGCATCCACCATCGACACGCCGTCGATGCGGAAAAAGAATGTGGATGCACTGTGCCTGACCAGAAGCTTGACAAGGTCAAGTTTCTCGCGTACGTCCTCTGCAGGCGAAGGAAATCCTGCTTTGACCCCTCCCAGCATAAGCGCTTCCAGGGAGTCTTTGTCTTCTATTTTGTGCGGATCCATTCAGCTATGGTTTGAGATGCTAAGATACAATTTTTTGGACCGAATTCCTCAAAAATCCTTATCTTGCACAAAAATGCAGCATGAACGGCGCGAGACGCATAGTCAGTATCCGGAAAGCGGGGAAGGAAGATCTTCCGCTCATCCATGACATGGCCGATGTGGTGTTCCGCCATACATACAAAGACATACTCTCGCCCGAGCAGATGGAGTATATGATGGAATGGATGTACTCGCTGCCAAATCTTGAGCGCCAGCTGCTGGAAGGGCACACTTATTATATCGCCAGCATCGGCGGCGTGCCGGCCGGTTATGTTTCAATCCAGGGTCCCGCGGATCCGGGGGCCTTGCCGCCGGTATTCCATCTTCAGAAGATTTACGTGATGCCCGGGGCTCAGAAGCAAGGGCTGGGATTGAAGCTTCTGGAAAAGGCCAAAGAGCACGTCAGGAGCCTTGGCGGAGGAACGCAATGCCGGATAGAACTTAACGTGAACCGCGGCAACGGGGCCGTGGGTTTTTACGAAAAAATGGGCTTTAGAATATTGCGGCAGGGGGATTTCCCCATAGGCGGGGGCTTTTACATGAACGACTATATAATGGGACTCGACATCTGAGATGGACCAGCCGAAACTCGAAAGAATGCTGCGCCTGATGAAGTATCTTTCAGGCAATGTCAACTACACCGTAGGCGAACTTGGACGCAAACTGGAAATGTCGCCCCGTACTGTTTACCGGTACCTCGATACATTTAAGAGCGCTGGCTTTTCGGTGACCAAGCTTTACGGCGATGTGTACAAACTGGCCTCAATGCCCAGGGAGGCCATAGAGATAGACAAGCTGATTTACTTCTCCGAAGAGGAGGCGTACCTTGTGAATTCCCTTATAGATCAACTGGTTCCAACCAATAGCCTCAAGGCGAACTTGAAGCAGAAACTGTCGGCCATCTACCGCTCGACAAGCATTGCCGATTATGTCGCCGACAGGAGCAATGCGGCTCATGTGGAGGCTCTCGGCAGGGCGGTCCAGGACAAATTGAAAGCCCGCCTCAATGATTATGAATCGGGTAATTCCCATACTATCAGGGACCGCTTCATAGAACCCTTCGCTTTTACTGCCGACTATGCCGACGTATGGGCTTTCGACCTTGAGGACGGGCGTAACAAGACTTTCAAGATTTCCCGCATAGGGGGTGAAGTCGAAGTGCTTGACGAGCCCTGGGCGAACGAAGAGAAACACCATCGCAGCAGTATGGATATTTTCCGTACCACAGGCGAAGAGCCCGAACATATCGTGCTCCGGATGAGCCTGCTCGCAAAGAACCTGCTGGAAGAAGAATACCCGATGGCGGCAAAATATATCAGTAAAGGCAAAGACGGCTGGATACTTGAGACCGATATTTACCAGATGCGCGGAGTGGCGCGTTTCGTGGCCGGACTGATGGGCGAGATAAGCATTCTGGAAGGCTCCAGACTGATGGACTATATGAAAGAATACGGACATAAATATTTCTGCGAATGAAACGGTTTTGGTCTATAATTGCAGTGGCAGTCCTTCTTGCCGCCTGCTCGGCTCCCCAGACGCCCCGCCCGCTCGATTACGTGACTCCTTCCCAGGCCGGCCTCGACTCCGCCCTTCTCTCAAGAGTAGATACCGCGATACTGAACGCAATAGAGTGTAAAACCATCCCGGGAGCGGTCCTGTCGGTGGTGCGCGGCGACAAAATAGCCTACCTGAAGGCCTACGGTAACAGCCAGGTGGTCCCTGATACCGTCCAGATGACTGCAGGCACCGTATTCGACCTTGCTTCGGTGTCGAAATGTGTGGGCACTACATTGAGCGTAATGCAGTTGCTGGAACGGCAACTTATCGGGCTCGAGGACAATGTGAGCAACTATATTCCCGGATTCCTTCCTTTCAGGGATACTTTGATCGACGAAGACGTGAACATAACGATACGAGAGCTTCTTTCCCATTCGTCAGGTCTCGACCCTTATGTGAATGTGGAGAGTCTCTCAAAGCGCTACGGTGAGCCATGCCCTGATTCGCTGATGCAGTACATCGCCCGCGAAGCACACCGTAATTTCAAGCCCGGCACAGACTTTATGTACAGTTGCCTCAACTTTGTGACCCTCCAGAATATTCTCCAGAAAGTGACAGGGGAGCGCCTGTGCGATTATGCACAGAGAGAAGTCTTCGATGCTCTGGGCTTGGAGCATACTTGCTATCTGCCTGATGTCAACCGTCCCGATTTGATGGAATCCATTGCTCCTACAACGGTGCAGCCTGACGGGAAGCCGTTCAAGGGAGTTGTACACGACCCTCTGGCACGCCGGCTTAACGGTGGCAATTCGGGCAATGCAGGAGTGTTCTCCAACGCCGAAGACTTGTCGATGATTGCCGCTGCCATAATGTGCGGAGGAGAGGTAAACGGCAGACGTATCTTGAAGAGCGAAACCGTGCAGCTGATGTGTACCGTTCCTTATAAAAACGACCCCCGGATAGGCAGGGCTCTCGGCTGGGATATGTATAGTTCGCACTCAAGCTGTAAAGGTACCCTGACGAGCCCCCGCAGGACTCTCTGCCATACCGGTTATACGGGGCCGTCGATGGTAATAGACCTCGACAACCGGCTTGCCATTATACTCCTTGCACACCGCTGCCACCCCTACGACGTAGGTTCCATGAAGGAACTTCGCGCAGAAGTGGCAGATATAGTGGCGGGCGCTCTTATTCGCTGATAACGTGAATGTCCCTCTGGGGGAACGGAATGCTGATACCGGCGTTGGTGAGCGCTTCGTAGATAACTTCTTTAGCCTTATCTACATAGGCAATGCGTTCGGCGACAAGTATAAACTGCTTGACGGCCACGTTGATGCTGCTCTCGTCAAAGGCGTCGAATGTGACATAAATGCCCTTCTTGGGATCTACTATCTCACGCCCGTAAGAGTCTTTGGTGCGCATCTGCTGCATTGCGTCCACGAGGACCTCCCTCACCTTGTTCATATCGCTTCCGTAACTCACTCCGACCACGATCTTCACAAATTCGTATGAGTTGTTGTGGGTAAGGTTGCTGAAGTTCTTGTTGAACAGCGATGCGTTAAGGAATGACATAACTGCACCTTCGATAGTCTCTATCTGGGTGCTCTGGTAGCTGATGCCCGTTACCCGTCCCCTCACTCCGTCGCACTCGATCCAGTCACCGACCCTTACCCGGCCCGACATGAGCTGGATACCATAGACGAAGTTGTTGATAATATCCTTGAGGGCGATACCGATACCGGCGGACAGACCACCGGCGATAATTGTCAGCGACGTGGTCGGAATCTTGAGCATTACGATAATCACTATCACGTAGATTATCCAGGTTATGGCGTTGATAATGCTCTTGCCGAGCGAGAGGTTGATTTCGTTCTTGCGCACGGTCTTGCGGCCGTTCTTCTTCATGAAGGTGGCGTAGCGTACGTTCTGGTATATACCGTACGCCGCATAATTGAGGTAGCGGAACACGAAGAACAGGACGCAGGCGACAACTATTATACGGAAAGAGAGCCTTAACACTACGGCTCCTTCGGAGTTGGTAAGATTGACGAAGGGGTGGGTATAAATGGTATCGTACAAGTCGCTGAAATCGAATACTCCGAGCCCGAGCTTGATGCTGAACGGAACGGAAAGCAGGGCCAGGACAGGCAGGGCGACCATTTTTACCATATCGTAGAGCCAGGTGGCTCCGAACAGCATGCTGTCCCTCTCGGCAGGGCTTACAAAGGTCAGACGTTTCTTGTAGGCTTCGATACTACGGGTAAGGTATTTCTCGCGGAACTGTTCGAGCAAGTGCGATATGGTGACCAGGGTGAGCACGGCCGACAGGAGGAAGAACCACCATATCATGATAAGCAGAGCCACGAAAATGTAGCCCGCCAGAGCCGTGACCAGCGCTACTCCGATGATTATCAGCGACGTCCATCCTGCCAGCCTGTCGCTTGTATGCACCAGGTTGCGGTGCCTCAGGCAGGCTATCAGCTGCCAGATGAAGAACACCAGCAGAACGGGAGGGAAGATGATGTTCATCATCGAATTGGGCATGAATATTATACGCAGCCCGATGACGATGACAGCCATTACCATGGTAGGCATATAGAGCAGCAGGCCGTTCTTGAGCTGATTGGGCTTAAGGCGTATCAGCAGTGCTGCGATGATAGCGGCCAGGAGCCATAGATAGGTTCTCATCAGCCCCGACGCCGACTGAAGGAAGCCTGTAGCATCTTTCTGCCAGAAGGTGAGAAGGCCGTTAAGCAAAATGCCGGACAGGAGTATGATACAGAAGTACTGCTGCTTGGGAATCGCTTCGCGCAGGCGCTTGAAAATGCGCAGGAGCACGAAGAAGATAAGTGCCGCTATGAGCGTGGTGACCAGCAGGATAGCGAACTGGATGAGCAGGAAATATACAAGAAATGGTCCCTTCCAGATGCTCTGGAAACTGCCCTCGTCGCGGGTGTATTTCTCGCGGAAGTCCTGTACGGCCCTGGTCCAGTAGCGACCCAGGCCGGGCAGTATGCGGTTATAAGGTGTCTGCCCTTGTACGAAAATGCGGTTCTGCAGAATCTTGTAGCGCTGCTGGGCGTAGTCGTACGACTCTTTGAGGCGAAGGAAAGTATGCTGGTAATGAGTGCTGTCTCTGATTATCTGCTTCTTGCTTGCTGCGCACATCTTGAGCATTTCCGATGCGTAGAAGATGCAGGAATCGCGGTCGGCGCATTCCTCCTCGTTCAGGAAGAAAGGCCGCTCGGTACGGAGCGAATCGGGTATGCGGGGGATACGGAATCCTTGCATGGAGGCGTTAGACGGCCTGCGGAAAGTATAGCGGTCGAGGCTGTCGTTGTGATATGCAAGGCTGTCGGGAACGCTATCGATATGGGCGATTTCCGGAGGGAGGCGGCGCAGCGACTCGATGAGTCGGGCGTAGCGGTCTATGTCCCAGTCCAGGCGGGTGACAATCTGGTCGTAGGGGAGACGCTTGGATGTGAATTCATCGTACTCGTGCGACACGGAGCCCAGGGCGTAAGTAAGGTCGAAAGTGAAATCCTGCTTCTGGGAGTACAGTATGAGCGACAGCTCATTGCACTTCTTCATAGTGGAGATCATCTGGCGCCTCTGGCCGCGATATTGCTCCGAGAGCCGTTTTTCGGCTGCGACGCGTTTCTTATAATCACGGTTGAGTTCCGAGCGCAGGGTGTGTATGGTCTGGCCCAGGTCCCTTTCGTTGAACACAGCGAGTGCGGGACCGGCTATAAGCAGCGCCGCCGCGAGGATAATTAAGTGTTTGCGTTTCATTACCAATCTACTGATATAGAATAGGGGACTCCGTTAAGGACTCCGGTCTTTCCTGAATATATAAAGCGCCTGCCCTTGCCTGTGGCAGGATTGATTATGGTTTCGGTGGCGGTGACGGTGGTGGCGCACCTGACGGTTACATACCAGAGGCCTTCGCTCAGAAGGGGTGTCTCGATTTGCTGAACCGGCCCTCCTGTGCAGGAGCTGTAATCGGGGGAATCCCACGGGAAGGCGAAGCCGTCTTTCTTAAGGTAAAGCTCCAGGTCGTAGTCTCCTTCGCCCTCGATCCTGAGCGTGACGGACGGGACCGGAGCGTTTAAGTAAAACACGAAGTGGTGGCATTGCAGGTCGCCTATGCAAGTATACTCCGGACGGTTGTCCTGAGTGCCGTATTTCATAGGGACAAGGTCTCCTTTGCGGAGTATGCCTTTGACCTTGGCGCATCCGCTGCCTTCGTATCCGTAACGGAACATTGAAGCGGTAAGCTTGAGTATATCGCCGTCAGGAGCGTCTTCGGGGTGTGACCCGGTAACGACTACGCGTCCCGACCGGGGGGATGCTTTGTACGCCCATACTGCCGGCTGCATATAGAAGGAACGGGAAGAAGAGTCCATCCCTTTCTGATTAAGGAAACGGGCGATTACTTCGGTGCCTGGAGGCGCGTTGTCCACATCCATGTAGCCGCCGCCGTTGTGCCTTGCTCCTTTGATGACGGTGTTGATGGAGGGACCGAAATAAGGGACGAAAGAGTCGGAAACCATTTCGATGTCTATGCTGGAGTTTCCGACTCCGGTGGCGTTCATATTACCTCCTTTCCACAGGTCGAAATAATGCGACGAGCCGCCTCCGGCATATCTTCCTGCCAGATAGGCTCCGGCGCAGGACCCGACATATGAGCCGCCATTGGTATAGAAAACGTTTACCAGGCGCCGGCCGTGCACGCCTATGGTCTTGCCGTGCGGACCTGAATGCCCGCCGAATACATACATCATCCTGAACCTGGGCTCCCCGTCGGGATACAGCAGGACGCCGTTGAGGTCTTCGGGCGTGCCGGAAATGATGTCGGTCTGAAGTTGCTGGTCGGAGGGGATATATCCGTTATCTACGTCGTCGATCGTGGAAAGGAAATACTCGCAGCTTTTGATTCCTGCGGTGGCTATGGCGTAAGGAAGGCGCCCGTTGATAACAATTCCGTTCTCTTTGATTCCCGGATTGAGCTCGCACCCGCCATCCAGGAACAACTCTTTATAATAGGCGGTGTTGGGGACGTTTGTGGGAATCATTGCCAGGATCTCGGCCTCGTCCGGCTCGGGCAGGGGAGGAGGGGCGGGCGTGACGGGCTCCTTGGTACAACAGGCCAGTGTTATCAATAGAAGTAGTATGGGCGCGCGTTTCATATAAATGCAAATGTATGAAAAAACTTGAAATAACAAACTGTTGAAAACTTGTGCAAAACCATACTGCCTTTTTACTTACCTTTGTATGCTGATGTAGAGAAGAGTCACCATCAAATTCAATATTATGACGAAAACTCAATCTGAAGGCATTTACGACGCCCGTACTTTAGGTGGCGGTAAAATGCTAACGCTGGGCCTCCAGCACATGTTTGCAATGTTCGGAGCCACGGTCCTCGTGCCAGTCATCACGGGACTGTCAATGTCAGCAACTCTGTTGTTTGCAGGTCTCGGCACACTGATTTTCCATCTCTGCACCAAATTGAAGGTTCCGGCATTCCTGGGATCTTCATTTGCTTTTCTTGGGGGCTATGCCACCGTGGTGCAGATGGGTATGGCCGGCGGTTTAACGCAGGCTCAGGCCCTGCCCTACGCTTGCATCGGCGTATTCTGCGCGGGTCTGATTTACTTTATCCTTGCAGGCCTCTTTGCGGCTTTCGGGCCCCGGAAGGTCATGCGCTTCTTCCCGCCCATCGTTACCGGTCCGATCATTATTGCCATCGGTCTGATTCTTTCCGGTTCTGCGATCAACAATTGCAACAACAACTGGTGGATCGCCCTGCTGGCCATCGTGATCATCATCGTGTGCAACATCTGGGGCAAGGGCATGATCAAAATCATCCCCATCCTCCTGGGCGTCCTGGGCTCCTACATCGTGGCTGCATGCTTCGGGCTCTGCGATTTCAGCCCTGTCAAAGAAGCTGCCTGGGTAGGCCTTCCCGTCAAGTGGGAGAATACCGCCATCTCGGTTTTCGCCAATCCTAACTGGGGCCTTGTGCTAGCGGCCATCATCGCAATCATCCCCATCTCGCTTGCTACCATGATGGAGCATATCGGGGATATGTGCGCGATTTCTTCTACGACCGGCGTCAACTATCTTGAGAATCCCGGTCTGCACCGCACCTTGCTGGGAGATGGTCTTGCTACTGCGCTTGCTTCTCTGTTCGGTGCTCCTGCCAACACCACCTACGGAGAGAATACCGGCGTGCTCAACCTTACCAAGGTTTATGATCCAAGGGTGATCCGCATCGCTGCGGTTTTTGCCATCATCCTCTCTTTCTGCCCCAAGTTCTCCGCAATAATCAGTTGCATGCCTGCTGCTACCATCGGCGGCGTATCGTTGGTTCTCTACGGTATGATTTCAGCTGTCGGCGTACGCAATGTGGTTGAAAACCAGGTCAATTTCAAGTCGTCCCGCAACGTTATCATTATGGCCCTCATCCTTGTCCTTTCCATCGGTATCTCCTATAGCGAGAAAGGCTCCCTGGATATCGGCTTCACTTCGCTTTCCGGTCTTGCTGTCGGCGCTCTTGTAGGTATTATCCTGAATGCCATACTGCCGGGAAAGGATTATGAATTCGGTAAGAACATTGCCGGAGACAAATCTGTGGATTTCGAGATTAACCAGAGTCGCAAATAATGACTGACGAACAACTTGTCTCTACGATTCGTATAGTGCCGGATTACCCGATTAAAGGTATCCAGTTCTTCGATGTTACCACGCTTTTCAAGAATCCCGCGGCATACGAAGAAGTAATCCGGCGTATATGCGATCTTTATAAAGATAAAGGCATTACCAAGGTCGCCGGTATAGAGTCGCGCGGTTTCATAGCAGGCGCTGCGGTGGCTGCCCGTCTGGGCGCGGGATTCGTCCCCATACGGAAACCCGGCAAACTGCCTGCCCAGACCATAAGCGAGAGCTATTCAAAGGAATATGGCACGGATACCATTGAGATTCACGCCGATGCCATAGGCCCCGACGATGTGGTGCTTATCCACGACGACATCCTCGCCACGGGAGGCACTGCTTCGGCAGCGGTGAGGCTCGTCAAGAGCTTTGGTCCCAAGGGCGTGTTCGCCAATTTTATTATAGACATTGTTGATGTGCCCCGCAGCGCGCCCATCCCAGAGGATGTGCCCGTGAGCGCCATACTCAAATTGTCCGAAAGATAACCCAAATATATTAAGTTCATAAATTACATTTTATGTCCAAAAAACTATTCCTTGCTGCAGCGTTTGCTGTGCTGGCCTTCACTCAAGGAGCCAAGGCCCAAACCAATCTCCAGACTTTCTACGATTTCGGAAAGAACAGAGGACATTTTACCACCACCCTTGAAGGTTTCTATGGAGACAATTGGGGTAACACCTTTTTCTTCATTGACTACGACTTCAATCACAAGGACACCAATGGTGTGAACCAAGCTCCAAGCGGTAGCTACATGGAGATCGCCCGTTGCCTGAATTTCTGGCAGAATACGGCGCTTGCACCTCTCAGCCTGCAGGTCGAGTATAACGGCCTCGTCGGGGTGAATCAGAACTTCCTGTTCGGTCTGGATTACTTTGTTCACAACAGCGACTTCAGCAATACTTTCAACTTCAAAGTATTGTACAAGACTTTCAGCATCGGCGTGACAAGTGACGTCCCCGTACAGTTTACCTTCGTCTGGGGCATGCAGGATCTGTTCGGCCTCAAAGGGCTGCGCTTCTCCGGCTTCGCCGATATCTGGGGCGAGAATGTCATCAACTTCATGGAAGGATTGGATAAACCCAGGAAGTTTGTCTTCATTTCCGAGCCTCAGCTGTGGTATTGCATCGGCCAGCACTTTGGAGTTCCCAACCTGAACATCGGCGGCGAGGTTGAGCTTTCTTGCAACTTTGCCGGATACGACGGCTTCTATGCCCGTCCCTGTATCGGTACCAAGTGGGTTTTCTAAACTAAGTAGACTATGGCAAATTTCTGGAATAAGGCTTTGGGATTCAAAGCCGGTGAGCACAGCGTCCGCACCGAGATAGTGGCCGGTCTCACCACTTTCCTTACGATGGCATATATCCTTGCCGTCAACCCTAGCATATTCGGGGCTCTGGATATGCCCAAGGGCTCCGTGTTTACCGCAACTGCCCTGGCCGCCCTTGTGGGTACCTTGGTGATGGCCCTTTATGCGCGTAAGCCTTTTGCCCTGGCTCCCGGTATGGGCCTGAACGCATTCTTCGTGTTCACCGTGTGCCTTACCATGGGACACAGCTGGCAGTTCGCCCTGACTGCGGTTTTCCTTGAGGGTATCATTTTCATTATCCTTACGCTGACCAAGGTCCGTTCCTGGATACTGAACGCCATTCCGCTCAGCCTCAAGCATGCTATAGGTGCGGGTATCGGTCTGTTTATTGCTTTCATCGGTCTTCAGAATGCTGGTATTATTGCCAATAACGACGCTACTCTGGTGTCGCTTGGCGATATCTGCCACGGCAAGGCACTTCTGGCAATAATCGGTATAGCCATCACCGGCGCCCTCGTTATCCTTAAGGTCAAGGGCGGCATACTGCTCGGCATCCTCATCACTACCCTCATCGGCCTTCTTATCAAGGATCCCGCCACAGGTGCTGCTATCACCACCTTCAGCGGCGTGGTTTCGCTCCCTGACGGCCTTGGCCCCATTTTCTGCAAGTTCGAGTGGGGAAGCATACTGAGCTGGGATATGCTGGCGGTTGTCTTTACCTTCCTGTTCATCGATATGTTCGACACCATGGGAACCGTTATCGGCGTGTCCCAGAAGGCCGGAATGGTAGATGAGAAAGGCAACGTGGACGGCATTGACAAGATGTTCCTCGCCGACTCCATCGCCACCGTCGCAGGAGCTTGCTTCGGTACTTCTACCACCACCACCTACGTAGAGAGCGCATCCGGTGTGGGTGCAGGCGGCCGTACGGGTCTCACCGCCCTTACCACTGCGGCATGCTTTGCCCTGGCGCTTCTCTTCTCGCCCCTCTTCCTTGCTATCCCCGGCGCAGCAACCGCTCCCGCCCTTGTGATAGTGGGTGTCATGATGATGGGTCCTGTGGTGAAGATCGACTGGGAAGACTTCTCCGAGAGTATTCCTGCATTCATTACCGTGCTGCTCATGCCCGTCGCATATTCCATCTCCGACGGTATCCTCATCGGCGTTATCTCCTATGTGGTACTCAATGCCCTGAGCGGTAAGTTCAAGAAGATTTCAGTGACAATGTGGATACTGGCAGTACTGTTTGTGCTGAAGTATATCTTTATCTAGCTCTCTGCAGTCTTTTAAATTCGGCTCGCGCCTTTCGGACCTGTGTCCGGAAGGCGCTGCTTGTTTGCAGCTTGGCGTAGCCTATGCTGGCCGCCACCCGGCTCACGTCCACGTCGCTCTGCCAGTGGGCGCCTACAAGCACGCGGCTCTCGCCGTATTGCCATGCCCGTTTGAAAAGGGCGTCAGCGGCCGAAGGGTTGACTTCCGTGAGCAGTAATGCGGTTCCCCAGCCGCGTATTGTATGCCCGGACGGATAGGAGCCCTCACCGCGAAGGAAATCTTCTTCCCAATCGGTATAAGTGTGCTCGTTGAAGTATTCGAACGGCCTTATGCGGTGGAAATAGGCTTTGGGCCGGATGCGTATCAATTCGATAGTTGATATTCCGCTCTCGAGGAGTGTCCATATCTGCGGCGTGGCGGCAGGGGAGAGCTCCATGCCGAACGGCTCGAAGAATTGGGCGAAGAGAGTGTCCAGCGACCATACTGCGTCGCTGTTTGCCATAGCCATCCGCGCATTGTCGCTCCTGAGTTCTTTCCCGCGGTAATAGCGCAGGGAGTCGTATGCGAATTCGGGACTGCCGGCAGAAGGCGGAGCCGGGAGGCACTTGACCAAGTCCGGCATATCGTTGATGCTGAAATATGTAGGTATGTCACCTGAACCAGCAGCTGTGCGGGTGGCGCTGCAGGAAGAAATAAGCAAAGCGGTCAGAGCAAGACCGGCCAGAGCGAGTTTGCGCATCATTTAATGTGTGCGGTGAGGTAAATGTTGTCGATAAGCCTGTCTACATCTTCTTTCTTCGTGCCTTGGGCGACGGCGGTGATTCGGTAGTTCCTGAGCATTGTGGCGCGCAGCGACCCACAGTAAGGCCCGCCCTTATAAGTGCCGTCGAATGACGCATAGACTTCCATATCGGGATCGTCACCCTCGACTTTTATGTCGTCTTTGCTGAACGGGGCTGAAAGGCTTATATTCTCGGAGCCTATAACAAAGATATCCATTATCTGGTAGGCGTTGTCGATGAGGTATGCCGAAAGAATCTCAGGGTCGGGATCTGCAACCGCTTCGGGATCTTCTTCAACAACTTCTATGAAGATATAGGAGTTGCCGTCAGGATTGGAAATAGAAATGGCCATTGTATTCCCGTCGGTGTCGTGATGGTCGATAGTGCAGTCGGAAGGGTAGTCGAACTCCAGGTCTTCAAAAGAGAAATGGTTTTTGCAGCCGGTAAATACGAGTGCGGCAGCTGCGAGGAGGATGAGCAGATTTTTCATGGGATTTGGGTTTTTGCAAAGATATCAGTTTTAGGTAAGAAAACAAATACCCGGCCGCTAGCGGCCGGGTATTTGGGGAGGTGCGTAGCGGAATCGAACCACTGTGACAGGTTTTGCAGACCTGCGCCTAGCCACTCGGCCAACGCACCGTAAGGGATTGCAAAGATACAACTATTATTTGAATTTGCAAAATGTAAGGATTGCTATACTTTAGTGAAAATTTTGTTTAATCGTAAGTGCTTGAAAATTAGCAATAGTAAAGAAATATTAAAATTTTTTCAAAAAATATTTTGGATATTAAAATAAAAGTCTTACCTTTGTACCGGGTTGTTAACGAGGGTTCTCCTCGCAGCCTATTGGTTATTAGTTTTAGTGTTATTAATTATGTGGTTAGTATGAGTTGTTGTCGTGAGACACCAACTCATTTCTTTTATACCCCTTCCCCAAAGCTCATAAGTTTCCCGGTAGCCGGGTGAGTGAAAGCGATTCCGCATGCCCTTAGCATCAGCGGCGTCTCCGTAGAAGGGGTACCGTACAGACGGTCGCCGATTATCGGATGCCCAAGTCCGCGGATGTGGGCGGCGTGTACGCGTATCTGGTGAGAGCGCCCTGTAAGCGGCCGGAAAAGCACGTCCAGAGTGCCGTCCGGCAGGACCTCCACGAGCTCATATTCAGTGATGGCTTTTTTGCCGGCCAGGCTGTCCACCATCTGGCGCGGCCTGTCATAGTAGTCCAGGGCGAGCGGCAAGGCGATGGTGCCTTTGGCGGCGTGGTTCCACGGCCCGCCTTCGAGCCTTGCCCGGTACGCCTTCCGTACTTTCCTTTCAGCGAACTGAAGCTCCAGGCTGCTTTTGTCCTTGACCGAGCGGGCGAATACCATCAGTCCCGATGTGTCCATATCCAGCCGGTGGCAACTCTCCACCCCGGCCCCGTATCTTTCGCGCAGCCATTCAAGCAGTGACGGCGCTCCGGTGCGGCCCGGCACGGAAAGCATTCCGGAGGGCTTGTCGGCTACTATGATACTCTCGTCGGTATATATCACCCGCGGCTCGTCCGGAGATGCAAGCGCCCCGTCCAGCGGATTCCGGTCCACATCGAGCCCCCGCATCATCCACGTGAGCAGAGGCCCGCACTTGCCGGTACAGGACGGATAGAAGCGCCCTTGCTGCCTGACTTCTTTCTCGGGGCTTGCGCCATACCAGAATTCTCCCATGGCAAGTGGCTTAAAGCCGTTGCGGAAGGCATAGTTGAGCAGTTTGGGGGCGGCGCAGTCGCCGGTGCCGCCCGGCGGGACAAGGCCTCTGAGTGCAAATATTTCCTTGACGCTGAGCTCTTCGCCAAGCGCGTTGCGCACACGGTACTGATTGAAGATCCATTCTTGCAGTTCGGAAGATGCTGCCGATTTCCCGGGGCCTGCCGGCATGAGGCTTATTTCTTTTTCCCGCTGCTTGTAGAAGCCCTGCGTGAGGTCGAAAACGGGAGGTACGAATCCATCTACAATGGCTTTTCCGCCAGCCAGGCCGCTGAATGCGTATAGCGGCCCCCTGTCGGTAATCAGCACGCCCATCATTTTCCCTTCTGCAAACAGGCCTCCGATGGCGGGATCGGAGGCGAGGCGCTCTATTAGCGCACGCGCCGCATCTTGGACTAGCGGATGCGGCACGTAGCAGAATGGATAAGTGAAGCGGGGCGGGGGATTCATCAGTCAAATTGCCTAAGCAGTTCCCACACCCGATGCACCGGGAATCCCATGACATTGTAAAACGAGCCTTCGATGCTGCCTATTGCAGCGAAGCCCAGCCATTCCTGGATGCCGTAGCCTCCGGCTTTGTCGAACGGACGGTAAGTATCGACGTAATAAGCTATTTCCTCGTCGTTCAAAGGCGAAACGAACACTTTTGTAGTGTCTTTGACGCTGATCTCCTTGGCCGTTGAACGGAAGGTTACGGCTGATACCACCTCGTGCTCGCGTCCCGACAGTTCGCGCAACATTTCTATTGCCTGCTCTCTCCCGTGGGGCTTGCCCAGCACGCGGGAGTCCACAATCACCACGGTGTCGGCGGTGATGAGCAGTTCGTCATCTTCAAGCGGCCGGTGAAAACCATGCGATTTCCCCTCTGACATCAGCAGGGGCACATCTTCAGGCCTGGCTCCATCCGGAACTGATTCCTCGAATGTGTTGGCGGTATCTACGGTGAAATCCACGTCAAGCCCGGCGAGCAGCTCGCGCCTGCGGGGCGATCCGCTTCCGAGAATGATGCGTTTAGAACATTTTTTCATATTTGTCAACATCGAAAATCCACCTGCCCTGGGCTTTCATAACAAGTTCGAGAGTCCAGCGCACGAAGCCCTTGCCGCCTGCGACGGGCGAAACGATATCAGCTGCCTGACGCGCCTCCTCAACTGCGTCGGCGGGAGCGACTCCGATGCCCGCGAACTCCATCGCCGGCACGTCGGGAATATCGTCGCCCATATAAAGTATTTCTTCAGGTCGGAGATTGAAACGCTCACATATTCCGGCAAGTATGCGACGCTTGTTACGCGCTTTGAGATACACATTCTCGTAGGGAACACCATATGCCGTCATGCGCTTGCGCACCGCCTCAGTGTGCCCTCCGGTAACTACCGCCAGAGTATATCCGTTCAAGGCGGCCATACGGAGTCCGTGGCCGTCTTTTTCGTTGAAAATCCTCAAAGGTTCCGCATCGGAATTACACAGGACGCTGCCGTCCGTCATAACTCCGTCGATGTCAAAAACAAAGGCCTTGACGGCACTAAGATTTGGTTCCATTCGGATTGAAATCGGCAAGGTTGAATGTGGCTTTAGGGGAGCCGGGGAGCTCGATCCTGCCAAACTGGGACTCATATTTGCCGATATTGTCGGTCAGGGCGTTGAGCAACCTTTTGGCATGCTCGGGCGTCATGAGGATGCGGTTGCTGATCTCGGGCTTGACAAGTCCGGGAAGCATGGTTGCGAAGTCTATGACAAACTCACTGTGCGAGTGGCTTATGATGGCCAGGTTCGAATAATTGCCTTTTGCGACCTCGGGCTTGAGCTCGAGTTGTATTTGCTTGTTTTCTTCCATAATTTCGTGTGTTTCACGGGCAAAATTAGTGTAAAAATGTTATCTTTGCAAACTATGGAACTGAATACTAAATACAATCCTGCGGAAGTAGAGGACAAGTGGTACGCCTTTTGGCTTAAGAACAGATGCTTCCATTCAGAACCGGACTCCAGGGAGCCCTACACGATTGTTATCCCCCCGCCCAACGTAACGGGCATACTCCATATGGGCCATGTGCTCAACAACACCCTGAACGACGTGCTCATACGCAAGGCGCGTATGGACGGCAAGAACGCCTGCTGGGTGCCCGGTACCGACCACGCTAGCATAGCCACCGAGAGCAAGGTTGTGGCAAGGCTTGCCGAGAGGGGAATCAAGAAGGAAGACCTGACTCGCGAGGAGTTCCTCAAATATGCCTGGGAGTGGAAAGAGGAGCACGGCGGCATCATTCTCCAGCAGCTTCGTAAGCTCGGAGCATCCTGCGACTGGGACCGTACCAAGTTTACCATGGAGCCGGCACTGAGCGACGCCGTTACGGCCACATTCGTGTATTTCTACAAGAAGGGGCTGATCTATCACGGCTACCGCATGGTCAACTGGGATCCCGTGGCACATACCGCCATATCTGACGACGAGGTTATCCACCGCGATACCAAGAGCCATTTCT
>JAEEGJ010009250.1_pt1 | contig 26542 bp, 23 predicted proteins | sample 8958761 | NCBI WGS metagenome assembly JAEEGJ01 (sample SAMN16246546, study PRJNA631951) | gut metagenome | biome: gut microbiome; feature: rumen; material: RS-attached | host: Bos | place: Iran: Karaj | collected 2018-10 | reverse complement strand
AGAAGGGCTATCGCAGGAAGAATGGCCACAGACAGCCTTACACACGTGTACTTATCAAGGCTATCAACGCGTAATCATTTATGATTTCCGTTATCGTCAACAGGGAAGGCAACAATATCCGCGCTATCTATGCAAACGGACATGCAGGATATGCCGGGCAGGGTAAGGACATCATCTGCAGCGGAGTTTCAACACTTTTGTTTACTGCAGCCAGTGCTTTGGAAGATATTTGCGGTTACGACAGCGAATCATTTTTCCGGATCATCGAAGATAAAGATGATGTCAATCTGAGGATAACGGTTCCCGAACAGGGAGACGATGAGACGAAGAACAGGGCTCAGGTAATAATGAGAACCTGCGAATTAGGTCTTATCGGCATAGCCAGAGATTATAACGAAGGCAAGAAAAGGTACGTAGAGATTATTCACTCAAGAACACCGGAGGTGTAATTTATGATTAAGTTTAATTTACAGCTCTTTGCACATAAGAAGGGAATGGGTTCCACCAAGAACGGCCGTGAGTCCCAGTCCAAGAGATTAGGTGCGAAGAAAGGCGACGGACAGACCGTTTTAGCCGGTAATATTCTTGTCAGACAGCGTGGAACTAAGATCCATCCCGGCACAAACGTCGGTATCGGTTCTGACGACACCCTTTTCGCTCTCATCGACGGCACCGTCAAGTACGAGCGCATGGGCAAGGACAAGAAGCAGGTAAGCGTTTATCCCGTAGCTTAATAGTAAGCTAAGGTTTTTTAAGCGGTTTACGAAGAGCAGTCTGTCATTATGTGACGGCTGCTCTCTTTTTTAAGGTATCTGAAATGTTTATCGATCACGCGAAAATCTATGTTAAGGCGGGAGACGGCGGAGCCGGTGCTCTCAGCTTCCATACCGAGAAGTACATTACAAACGGCGGTCCTGACGGCGGCGACGGCGGTGACGGCGGTAATGTCGTTTTTGTCGCGGCAAAAAACCTTACAAGCCTTCAGAATTTCCGTTTCAAGCACAAGTTCATTGCAGAAAACGGTGTTAAGGGCGGCAACCGCAAGATGTACGGCAGATGCGGCGAAGACCTTGAGATAGGCGTGCCTGTTGGAACTGTTATCAGAAATGCGGATACGGGTGAGCTTGTTGCGGATCTGACCGAGGACGGCCAGAAGGTCCTAGTCGCCCACGGCGGAAAGGGCGGCCTCGGAAACATGCATTACGCAAATTCTGTCCGCCAGGCTCCCCAGTTTGCCACACCGGGCACTCCCGGTGAAGAGCTTAACCTTTCCATAGAGCTCAAGCTTATTGCCGACTGCGGACTCGTAGGATTCCCCAACGCAGGCAAATCAACGCTCCTTTCTGTTCTTACAAGGGCTAAGCCGAAGATCGCCGATTATCCGTTTACGACGCTTGAACCGGTATTGGGCGTTGTTGCCGCTGATGATTTCGCTTATGTTATCGCTGATATCCCTGGAATCATTGAGGATGCTCATCAGGGGGCAGGATTAGGCCATGATTTCCTGAGACATATCGAACGCACGAGACTCCTCGTTCATGTCGTTGATGTCTCGGAAAGCGACGGAAGAGACGCTGTCGATGATTTCAATGCCATCAACAACGAACTTAAGGAATTCAACAGCGAGCTTGCTTCAAGGCCACAGATTGTTGTTGCCAACAAGTGCGATGCCGCCGATCCCGAAAAGGTAGAGAAATTCGTAAATGCCGTAAAAGAGATGGGATATGAGGATGTCTTTGTCATCTCGGCTGCGGGACGTATCGGGCTTAAGGAGCTTTCTGACAAGATAACCGAAATGGTATCCAAACTTCCTCCCACGGTTCTTCACGATGAGGTCAAGACCGTTGAGAAGACTTATAAGTTCGAAGAGGATAAGAAGAAATTTGATATCGTGATCGATGCCGAAGGCGTTTATGTGGTCACGGGTGCATGGATCAAGAAGATCTTTAATTCGACAAACTTCGAAGATACCGAGTCCACAAATTTCTTCCAGAGGACATTGGAAGCTGCGGGCGTTTTTGAAGATCTCCGCAAGGCCGGATGCAAAGAAGGAGATACGGTCAGGATAGAAGACCTCGAATTCGACTATTTCGACTGATTCCTGATACTAATTTACAAATTGTTCATTATTTTGTTGTTCTCTGTCCTTGATGTTTCGTTACTATCATGTCATCAGGATATTCCTTAAAGAGGTTTTGAGTTTGTGTGATAAGGACCGCGGAGTGAGCCCCGCGGTTCTTTTTTGTTGTAATATCCCTGCTTCATGTCGTAAAATTAGTTTGGAAATTCTGGAGGGATATATGGAGCTTCTTCGTCAGATAATAAACAACAAGATATTGTGGATCGGAGTGCTTTCATGGTTTATAGCCCAGATCTTCAAGACCATTAATAACGCTATCATCAACGGCAAGTTCAGCCTTGAGCGTATGTACGGGGACGGAGGCATGCCGAGCGGACATTCCGCCACCGTCTCATCCGTGGCACTTGCCGTCGGCCTTTATGAGGGTTTTGATACTCCTTTATTCGCCGTTGCCTGTATCCTGGCCATAATAGTCATGCATGACGCTATGAACGTCCGCCTTCAGGCCGGTAAGCAGGCTGCTCTTCTTAATGTTCTCGCAGATACATTCGAGAAGGTCACCGGTACCGATCTCCCAAACGAGGAGAAACTCAAAGAACTCCTCGGCCATACACCCCTGCAGGTGATTGCCGGTTGTCTTTTAGGACTTCTCGTGGCATATGTCTGCTATCTTATAATTTGAGGTTAAAACATGATCTACACACTGACACTGAATCCCGCAATAGACGTAACTTATACAGCATCACCTTTTATGAGAGGCGGACTCAACCGAGTCAAGACGGTAAGGCGTGACCCTGGCGGAAAAGGGATCAACGTATCAAAGACACTGAGAAACCTTGGAGAGCAGACGTGTGCCTGCTTTCTTTCGGGTGGGCCCGCAGGCAGAGAGCTTTATGACATGCTCGTTGCCATGGACATTGAGTGCATATGCGCTGAGATCGGTACGGGCAATACGCGTTCCAATCTTAAGATAGTTGATACTGAAGGCATAACCACAGAGATCAACGAAGAAGGTCCCGCCTTTGATTTTCAGGCATCCGCAGCCATCAGGAAGAGGCTTCTTGAAATGGTAACGATCCAGGACGTGGTCGTTATTTCGGGAAAGATACCTCCGGCAGCTCCGAATGATATCTACAGGACGATCATAAGGGAGATACAGCATAAGGGTGTAAAGGTCATCCTTGATGCTTCCGGAGAGGCATTGGAGAACGGACTGCGTTCGATTCCTTTTGCCGTCAAACCCAATGCTGCTGAAGTCGGTATCAATGAAGATGTGGAGTCAGCCCTCAAGGCATGCTACAGATTCCTCTCTGTCGGTTCGTCCATAGCATTGATATCTCTCGGGGAAAAGGGCGCAGTTTACTGTGACAGGAACGGAACAAGGATGTATGCCGAAGGAATGAAGGTCGATGTGCGCTGTACGACAGGATGCGGTGACGCAATGACGGCGGGGCTTGCTTATGGAATATCGATCAATCTTTCACCGGAAGACACCTTCAGGATCGCATGCGCCTGCGGTACAGCTGCAGCTCTTACTGACGGAACCCAGGCACCTTCAGCCGGCTCGATAGCGGGTTTTGAGGACAAGATCAGGATAACGAGGATCTGATTTCCTTTTTGATGTTGTAACGCCCGAACGAATGTTCTAAAATGACTCTATAAAGGAGTTCATATGTTTAAACTTGTATCTGATTACAAACCTTCGGGCGACCAGCCTCAGGCGATAGATGCCCTTGTTAAGGGTATTGAGAGCGGTATGCGCGGCCAGACGCTTCTCGGAGTAACGGGCTCGGGCAAGACTTTTACTATGGCTAACGTAATACAGCGTGTACAGAGACCCACGCTGGTGCTTGCGCATAACAAGACCCTTGCCGGACAATTGTATGCGGAATTCAAGGAGCTTTTCCCTGAGAATGCCGTAGAATACTTTATCTCATACTACGATTACTATCAGCCTGAAGCTTATATTGCCGCTTCCGATACATATATCGAGAAGGATTCTTCCCTTAATGAAGAGATCGACCGTATGCGTCACGAGGCCACCAAGTCGCTTCTTACCCGCGATGACGTGATAATAGTTGCGTCGGTATCTTGTATTTACGGTATCGGAGAGAAGAGCGACTACTTGTCGATGGTGCTCAATCTTGAGACAGGTCTTGAGATACCACAGGCAGACGTAATAGGTCAGCTGATCAACATGCAGTATACCCGCAATGATTTCGCGCCTGAGAGAGGCTCATTCAGATGCAAGGGAGATACGATAGATATCTGGACGCCTGATTCCGAGCATACTCTTACGAGGATCAGCTTTTTCGGAGATGAGATCGATAAGATCAGTTATGTTAACAGCATCACCGGCAAGACGGAGTTTACCAAGAACTACGTGGAGATATTCCCTGCATCTCATTATGCGACCGGCAGGAAGAAGCTTAACAGGGCAATCGAGACTATAGAGATCGAGCTTGAAGAAAGGCTCAAGGAGCTCCGTGACAAAGGCGATATGATCGCGGCTTACAGACTCGAGCAGAGGACCAGATACGATATGGACATGCTGCGCGAGACTGGCTTTGTCAAGGGTATCGAGAACTATTCAAGGCACATAGCCGGAAGACAGGCAGGCGAGCCGCCTTGCACTCTTATGGACTTCTTCCCGGATGATTTCCTGATGTTCATAGACGAGTCGCACCAGACGATCCCGCAGGTAGGTGCGATGTACAACGGTGACAGGTCGAGGAAAGAGATGCTCGTCCAGTACGGTTTCAGACTTCCCTCAGCCTTTGACAACAGACCTCTCAAGTTCAATGAATTCGAACAGAAGATGGGTCAGACGATCTTTGTAAGCGCAACACCTGCCGATTACGAGAAGGAACACAGCGAGCAGACTGTCGAGCAGATGATCAGACCTACCGGTCTTCTTGATCCTGAGATCTTTGTCCGTCCTGTTGAAGGGCAGATCGAGGACATCCTGCACGAGCTTTCCGAACAGAAGAAGCGCGGTGATAAGAGCCTTATCATGACGCTCACAAAGAAGATGTCGGAAGATCTTACCGAATTCCTTGAGAAGGAAGGCGTGAGAGTCACATATCTGCATTCTGACATAAAGGCAGTTGAGAGAATGCAGATACTTAATAAGCTCCGTAACGATGAGGTTGATGTAATAGTCGGTATCAATCTCTTAAGAGAAGGTATCGATCTTCCCGAAGTGTCTTTGCTTATGATCCTTGATGCCGATAAGGAGGGATTCCTGAGATCTGAAAGGTCGCTTATCCAGATTATCGGAAGATGCGCGCGTAATGAGAGGGGACGGGTCATCCTTTACGCTGATGAAGTTACAGATTCAATGATGAATGCGGTCGGCGAGACCAACAGAAGACGTTCGATCCAGAAGAAATACAATGAAGAACACGGTATCGTTCCGAGAACTGTCAAGAAAGCAGTCCGTGATGTGTTCGATATTGTTGCCGGAAGTGCAGAGAAGATATCTTCAAAGTCCTCATCAGGCAAGCGCACAGGCATCGATCCCACGCGTCTCATTAATGAGGGTGTATCAAGCGGAAGTGCAGAAGATAACGAGAAGATGATCGCCCAGCTCACGATAGAGATGACCAACGCTGCCAAGAACCTCGAATTCGAGAAGGCAGCAGAGATCAGGGACATCATCATTGAACTTAAGGGGAAGAAATAATGGGCAGCTTTTGTCATTTACATCTTCATACCGAATACAGTCTTCTTGACGGCGCGATAAGGATTTCCGAACTCGCCGGAAGGCTGAAGGAAATGGGTATGACTTCGTGTGCCATCACGGATCACGGTGTAATGTATGGTGCTGTGTCATTCTATAAGGCCATGGAGGCGGCAGGTATCCATCCTGTTATAGGCTGCGAGGTATATGTTGCACCCGGTTCGAGATTCGACAAGGATCCTGCTTCATATCAGCATGAGAGGTACTATCACCATCTGATCCTGCTTGCCAAGGACAACACAGGCCTTGTCCATCTGAACAAGCTTGTTTCAGCCGGTTTTACCGAAGGCTTCTACAGAAGGCCCAGGATCGACGAGGAACTCTTAGAGAAATACCATGAAGGCCTTATATGTCTTTCTGGATGCGTCGCGGGCAAGCTTCCGGGCCTCATTATGGACGGCGATCTCGAAGGCGCGCGCAAATGCGCAGAAAGATACGATGCCATTTTCGGAAGAGGCAACTATTATCTTGAGATACAGGCTAATACCACAAGTGAGCAGGCAACGGTAAATTCAGCGCTGATAAAGCTGTCACGTGAGACGGGGATCCCTCTTGCCGCTACCAATGACTGCCATTATCTGAAGCAGGAAGACGCGGAAGCTCAGGATATTCTCCTTTGCATATCAACTGCTGCCAGGATCGACGATGAGAACAGGATGAAGATGTCCTGTGACGAGTTCTATGTAAAATCAGAGACGGAGATGAGAAGATTTTTCGCTGAGGTCCCTGATGCGATAGAGAATACAGGCAAGATCGCCGAGATGTGCAATGCCAAATATGATTTCAATACGATCCATCTTCCCGTGTATGAGGTCCCGGAAGGGTATGCGGGACATGCCGAGTATCTTTCGGAACTGACATATAAAGGCCTTGAGAAGCGCTTTAACGTTACTCCTCCCACTGCTGACAAGGAAGAGTACTATAAGCGTGCCGAGTATGAATTGTCCGTCATCAACAGCATGGGTTATACGGACTATTACCTGATTGTCTGGGACTTTATCAACTATGCCAAGACACATGAAGTTACGGTCGGCCCCGGAAGAGGTTCAGGTGCGGGTTCTCTCGTTGCTTACGCAATAGGGATAACCGATATCGATCCGATCAGGTATGGCCTTGTTTTCGAGAGATTTTTGAATTCTGAACGTGTGTCGATGCCTGACTTTGACGTTGATTTCAATGATGAGAGAAGACAGATCGCTATCGATTATGTTACCGAGAAATACGGCAGGGACAGGGTGGCGCATGTTATCACGTTCGGTACGCTCGCGGCCAGGCAGGCGGTAAAAGACGTTGCCAGAGTCCTTAATATGCCGATCGCTCAGAGCAATAAGATCACTAAGATGATCCCGTTCTCTCCGGGAATGACCTTGAAGCAGGCGCTTGAGATAAGCAGAGAATTCAAGGAATGCTACGAGAGCGATGCTGAAGCGCATAAGGTCGTGGACATGGCCATGCGTATCGAAGGACTTCCGAGGAATGCCGGCACTCATGCCGCGGGCATTATCATATCGGGTGCGGACATTACCGATATAGCTCCGCTTGCGGTAAATGACGATACCGTTGTCGTACAGTTTGCCAAGGCGGATGTTGAGAGTATAGGTCTTCTGAAGTTTGACTTTCTGGGACTGCGTACACTGACAGTGCTACAGGAGGCCAGAGACCTTGTCAGACAGAACTATGGCAAGGACATAGATCTGGAGAGGATCCCGCTTGATGACCCGAATATATTCAAGATGATAAGCAGGGGCGATACTGTCGGCGTGTTCCAGCTTGAAAGCCGCGGCATGACTTCATTTATGAAGCAGCTTGAACCGGAAAGCCTTGAGGATATTATCGCGGGCATTTCGCTATACAGACCGGGACCGATGGAACAGATCCCGAAATATGTCGACTGCAAGCATAACCCTTCGCATATTTCATACGATCACGAGCTTTTGGAGCCTATACTTAATGTTACATACGGCTGTGCTATCTATCAGGAACAGGTAATGCAGATAGTCAGAGATCTTGCCGGTTTCTCAATGGGACAGTCAGACAACATCAGGCGCGCGATGAGCAAGAAAAAGAAATCGATCATGGAGAACTACAGACAGCTCTTCATGTACGGCGGCACTGATGACAAGGACAGGCAGATCGACGGCGCGGTAAAGCGCGGTGTCAGCGAACAGGTTGCAGCCAAGATATTTGATGACGTCGCGGGATTTGCGGGATACGCATTCAACAAATCACATGCGGCATGCTATGCAGTCGTAGGATATTGGACGGCATATTTCAAATACTATTATCCGACCGAGTTCATGGCTGCCAACATCAATTCGTTCAGGACTGAGCTTGCCCAGGCTTCACATTACATCAGCTGCTGTGCTGAGATGGGGATACAGGTTCTTCCTCCTGATATCAACAAGAGCCGTGAGAAGTTCACTACCGAAGGCGACAGGAAGATCAGATTCGGTATGTCCACCGTAAAGAACGTGGGTGAGAACGCTGTGCTCGATATACTTGCCGACAGGGATAAGAACGGACCGTATAAGTCGTTTGATGATTTTGTTATCAGGGCATCCAAGATCGGAGTGAAACGGAATGTCGCAGAGTCTTTGATCCTGGCATCATGCATGGATTCTTTCGGGCTTACGAGAGCCCAGATGGTAGGATGCGTCCAAACAGAGCTCGATAAGCTTGCCCAGACTGCGAACCGCAATATAGAAGGCCAGCTGTCGCTTTTTGATCTCGGCGGTGATTCAAGTAATGATACGGGGATATATATTCCCGACATTCCTGAGTATCCCGAAGAGACAAAGCTCGGATATGAGAAAGAAATGGTTGGCATCTATATATCGGGAAATCCTCTTGAACCGTACAGAGACATCATTTCACAGCTCGCGACTTTTGATACGGCCGAGGCTGAGAGCATTGCCGAGATGCAGGGCGCGGAGGCATTGGACGATAACCGCGAAGTTGTTATGTGCGGTATGGTCACGTCCAAGAAGACCAGCTATACAAAGAAGAAGACCATGATCGCGACGATCGGATGCGAAGACATGACAGGGCGTTTTGAAGTCATGCTTTACGGAAAGAGCTTTGATACTTTCAACAGGATCGTTGAAAAGAACAAACCGTACATTTTCATCGGGCGGAGACAGATGCGCGAAGACAGCGGCCTTACGATGTTTGCTGATGCGTGTTATCTGCTCGGCAGGGATACGGATGTCGTAAGGACAGTTAAGAGCGACCGTGCGTATATGGCGGCGGTAAGAGAAGCGGGATCGGCCAGGAAAACGGATTATCCTGCGCCTGTAACTCAAACTGAACAGAACACCATACAGGCTCAGCCGGTAAGTAAAGAACCGGTTCAGGAAGATGCAAGACCGCCGCAGGCATTAAGGATTAACTACTCCGGCAAGCCTGATTCGGAAGGTTTTAACAGATTGTTAAATTTCCTTGCGTACTTCCACGGAAATCTTCCTGTTGAAGTAAGATTTATATCAGACGGAAGCATTGCAAGACTTGATCCCGTTTGCGACATCATGTTCGACGATCAGGTAATAGAGAAGCTTGAAGAACTGGTCGGAAGCGGGAACACGGAGATCATCCGGGAGGATTAGTTTATGGCCGAGAACGATTACGCTAAGCTTAACGAGATCATCAGGGAATGTAACCACATTGTTTTCTTCGGAGGAGCGGGCGTATCCACTGAGAGCGGAATCCCCGACTTCAGGAGCAAGGACGGCCTTTACAACCAGCATGACGTCAAATTCGACAGATATTCACCCGAGTATCTTTTAAGCATTGACTGCCTTGTGGATCATCCGGATGTCTTTTATGAGTTCTACAGACAAAAGCTCGATACTAAGGATATATTGCCGAACAGGGCGCATTATAAGCTTGCCGAAATGGAGAAAGCAGGCAAATTAGACGGAATAATCACCCAGAACATTGACGGTCTGCATCAGCGTGCGGGAAGCAAAAACGTTCAGGAAGTTCACGGCTCAACGCTCCGTAATTACTGCATGAAGTGCCACGAGCCTTATCCTTCGGATTTTATCTTCAAGAGTGAGGGACCTGTTCCGAAGTGCCCGAAGTGCGGCGGGATGGTGAGACCTGATGTTACTCTTTACGGTGAGGGACTTCCTCAAACTGCATGGATCGAATCAAAAAGGCTGGTTTACCGTGCGGACTGTCTTATAGTCGGAGGCACGTCGCTTGTCGTACAGCCAGCAGCGTCGCTTGCTTATGATTTCCCCGGCAAGTATCTGATAGTGATAAACAAGCAGAAGACCGCTGCTGACAGAAATGCCGCATTGGTGTTCCACGAGAGCATCAGCAAGGTTCTGGATGAGATCAGGTTGGAAGATTGACTGTTGGTGTATAATCTATGCGTTGAAACTGACTATTCGGAGGACTTCTTATGAGCCGACTTTTATACGATGAGAGCAATCTGCCTGAGATAAGCACGCTTAGAGCTGCCAACTACGATAACGTTGACAAGGATACCGTTGAACCCGTTAAGCGCGTCGGTGTACTGACGAGCGGCGGAGACGCTCCCGGAATGAACGCGGCGATCAGAGCCGTTGTAAGAGCAGGTATCAATGCCGGTTTTGAGATGTACGGTGTTACCAGGGGCTATCACGGCCTTTGGAAGGGCGAGATCATGAAGCTTGACGGAAGAAATGTTTCCGAGACGCTTCAGCGCGGCGGTACATTCCTCATGACCGCAAGATCACAGACGTTTATGACCGATCCGGGCGTGCTCAAGGGCGCAAGGATGATGGAAGCTTATGAGCTTGATGCTCTGATCGTTATAGGCGGTGACGGTTCCTATAAAGGTGCAAGATCTCTTGCGAGGATCGGAATGCCGGTTATCGGAATTCCCGGAACGATCGACAATGATATCGCGTCCACCGAGTATACGATCGGATATGACACGGCAATGAATACAGCAATGCAGTGTATCGATAAGCTCAGAGATACCGCTTCTTCACATGAGCGCTGCAGCGTTATTGAAGTCATGGGCAGACATGCGGGCTGGATCGCTCTTAATGTCGGTATCGCTACCGGTGCGGAGAGTATCCTCATTCCCGAGGTACCTTATGATTTCAACAAGGATGTCTTGAGAGTCATCCTTGACGGACGCAATACAGGTAAGAAGCACTATATCGTTATTGTTGCCGAAGGTGTCGGACATGCCGATGAGATCGCAAGACAGATAGAAGAAGCTACAGGCATCGAAGCCCGTCCTACGATCCTCGGTCACCTCCAGAGAGGCGGTTCGCCTACATTAAGAGACAGGACGATGGCAAGCCTTATGGGCATCAAGGCTATCGACTGCCTTATTGAGAAGAGATTTAACAGACTTGTTTGCAGACAGCATGGTGAGATCACCGATGTCGATATCGAAGAAGGCCTTGAGATGACCAAGACCATTACGCCTGATATAATCGCAAACGCAAAGAGACTGGGCTGATACATATAATACCGGTTTCATGCCCGGCAGAAAGGACGGCGAGATGCCGCCATATATCTTATGTATGAGTATCTGACAACAGATGAAGACCTTGAACGCCGCATGATACGCGGAAGGGTATTGCAGACCCTTGAGTTCAACAAGATAAGGGACAAAGTCACCTCAAAGGCGAGAACCGCTTACGGTAAAAAGCTGTGCGAGGACATGGCGCCCTGTACCGATTATGGCTATGTGGAAGAGAATCTTTCCTGGACCGGAGAGGCAATGACCCATATCGTGAGGTTCGGATGCCTGCCATTAGGAGGCTTCCGCGATCTTTCCGAGGCAATGGCATACGCTGAGGCAGGGGGAACCCTGACATGCGGACAGCTCCTTTCCGTAGCGTCGTTCCTCAGAAGTGCCGATGAGATCCGGAGTGCCCTGTCAAAGGCGCGCTCTGCCGGTTCGCCGTTTGTCGATGAGACAGAGCCCCATATCGTTAAGGCGATAGAAGAGACCGGAACGGACGAAAAGCTTTTCAAGGCAATAGACGAAGCGATAATCGGTGACAACGAGGTTTCCGACCGTGCGAGCAGGACACTTGCCGAGATAAGACGCGAGAAAAAGAAGACTGCGTCCGGTATCAGATCGCTTTTGGAAAGAGTTATCGAGAACAGTACGGACATGCTCCAGGAGAGTATTATCACGATCCGGGAAGGAAGATACTGTATTCCGGTAAAAGCTGATTTTAAAGGCCGCATAGAAGGTATCGTACACGGAGCGTCGTCTACCGGACAGACTCTTTTCGTGGAACCAATGAGCGTTGTTGAGGCCAACAACAGGATAACCGAACTGAACGCTCAGGAAGAAGCCGAGATCCAGAGGATCTTAGGCGAGCTTACCGCGGGCTTTGTCCAGGATAAGGAGATCTTTGTCAAGGATATCGATACGGTTGCCAGGCTCGATTACGCTTTCGCCAAGGGTGAATACGGCATAGAGACTGAGGGAATATGCGCCAAACTGAACAGCAACGGTGTTATCTCGCTCAAGAAGGCAAGGCATCCTCTGATAGACAGGGAGAAAGTTGTTCCTGTTGATATCGACATAGGCGAGAAATACAACACTCTTGTAGTAACAGGACCTAATACGGGCGGTAAGACGGTATCGCTTAAGACATGCGGGCTTCTTGCCCTGATGACGATGTCCGGACTTGCCATTCCTGCAAATGCCGGAAGCGAAGTGTGTGTTTATGACAGGGTCCTTGCCGACATAGGCGACGAACAGAGCATCGAGCAGAGCCTTTCCACATTCTCGGCACATGTATCGCATATTGTCTTTATCCTCAAGAACATCAAGGGAAGATCCCTTGTGCTGCTCGATGAGCTCGGCTCGGGAACCGATCCTGCGGAAGGAGCCGCCCTGGCAGTAGCGATAATCGATGAGCTGCGTTCGAGAAACTGCATCACGATGGCCACGACTCACTACAAGGAACTCAAGAGTTACGCTGTTGAGACCGAAGGCGTAATGAATGCTTCATGCGAATTCGATACCGAGACACTCGCGCCCACATACAGACTGATCATAGGAAGACCAGGTTCTTCCAATGCTTTTGTTATCTCCAAACGTCTCGGACTGCCAGGACGTATCCTTGATAACGCGAAGAATAATCTTTCAACAGAGGAGATCTCATATGAGACCCTTCTTGCAAAGGCTGAACAGGATGCAAAAGCGGCTGCGGACTCACTGAAAGAGAATGAGAAGCTGAAGAGCGAGCTTTCTGCCGCTGCAAAAGCCCTTGAAGATGAGCGTGCCGCTCTGAAGCAGTCAAAGACAAGGATATTGAACGAATCCAGGGAGGAGCAGAAAAAACTGCTTTCTGAACGTGAGGCTGAGATCGACAGGATGATCCATGACTTCCGTAAGAAGAGCGAATCCATGGACAGACAGGAGACCCTTGCCGAGATGGAGAAGATCAGGAGACGTTTAAGAGCAGGCATCAAGGACCTTACGGACGATTCCGAAGACGAGAACACTCCTGAAGCCGTGATGAACGGCGAACCTGTTAAGATGGTTGAAAAAGGCGGACTGTATTATGTGCCGTCTTTCAATGTGACCGGTATTGCCGAGACGGAAGCCTCTAACAGCGGCAAGGTAAAGATCCGTGTGGGATCGATGTCTTATACCGTTAAGGTTTCCGAACTGAGGATGCCCACGAGAGAGCAGCGTGGTGCCTTTGAGGGCAGCAAGAAGAACCAGCAGAAGAGAAGAGGTCCTTCAAATATCGCTAAGGCGAGATTTGAAGCTTCGGCGACCATCAGGTCCGAACTGATGCTCATCGGGATGACCACCGCGGAGGCGGAGTCGGCGCTTACGAGATATCTTGAGAACTGCGCATTGTCGGGGATCAAAGACATCCGTATCGTTCACGGCAAAGGAACCGGTGCGCTCAGGATGTGTGTTCAGGATGTTCTTAACAGGGACGACAGGGTGGAATCTTACCGTGCCGGCGAACAGGGTGAAGGAGACAGCGGCGTAACTATCGCCAAGCTCAGGTGATAAGGAGTGGAAACTATGGCAGATAATCAGACTGAAGAGAAGGCAAAGATCCGCATAGGTTATATTTTCCTTGCTTTTGTTCCTTTTGCCGTCTTAATGGCAATCCAGACGATCGTTCAGCTGCCCGGAGTGATCCTGTCGGTTATGGATATGTCTAAAAACGGACAGCCTTTCACGACCGATCTGCTGATGAGTACTTTCAATGAAAAGTACGGACTGATCTCTTATACGGTCTATGCGCTTGCCGCCATAGCCGTATTTCTGCCGTGGTATTACAGGAGCGTTGTCAAAAACGGTCCTAAGATCATCTATAAGAAGGCTTTGGGTGTAAGACCGGTCCTTTTAAGCGCCGCTGTAATGGTGTGCATGTATTTTGTCGTCACTGCACTTCTGACGATGATGAACATTATTGCTCCCGGTGCTATGGAGTCCTATAAGAAGCTTGTTGAGACATCGGCATTGGGAGTCGACATGGCGATAACCATTGTTTACACTATCCTTTTGGCACCGATCGCCGAAGAGCTGTGCTTCAGGGGAGTTATGCAGGGAATGTTGGAAAAATCCAATCTTCCCGTCAGGGATGTCATCCTGATACAGAGCATACTGTTCGGAGTAATGCATATGAACCTTGTTCAGGGACTTTATGCGGTAATCCTCGGTATAATACTCGGTTATCTGAGATATAAATACAAGACGATCATCCTTAACGCGGGAGTGCACATGTTCTTCAATTTTGTAGGCACGATCGTGGCCGGCTGGCTCGAGAAATTCAATATACCGGACCATCTGAGCATGATATTCGGCGGTATCGGACTTGCTTTGGCGGCAGCAATATTAGTCCTGATCGGCAAAGACAGGACCCTGTACAGCGAAAAAAGGGAAGAACAGAGAGTTATTTCTTAGTTTTCTTGTTTTTGCTCAGGCTTTTCTTGAGAGCTTCGAAAGACTCGTCACTGATAACGTGCTCGATACGGCAAGCGTCTTCAGCGGCTGTTTCCTTGTCTACGCCGATGGATTCCAGAACACTTGAAAGAACGATGTGACGCTCGTAGATCTTCTCGGCGATCTCACGGCCTGAATTTGTAAGCGTGATGTAGCCGGAGTCATCAACGGAAATATATTTGGCGTTACGCAGTATCCCCATTGCGCGTGAGATGCTAGGCTTCGAATAATGCATATAGCGAGCAATGTCAAGGGAACGGACATTCTGCTGCGACTTAGAGAGAACGAGGATGGTTTCAAGATACATTTCGCCGGATTCCTTGAGTTCCATTTTCATTACCTGCCTTTGATATTTTTCGTTAATAGCATACTACAAGATATGTTCTTTTGGAAAAATAAGATACAATTTATCAGAGGTTTTTATCAATGATCAGATGGCTTTATGAAAATATGGCAACAATAGCCGTTTGCGCGGCTATAGCCTTGTTTGCGGTCTTTGCTGTGATCAGCGTCATAAAGAACCGCAGGAAAGGCAAAACGTGCTCCTGCGGTTGTGAAGGGTGCGTTTATTCGGGCTCCTGCGCTGAAAAGAAAGACGAAAACGGCGGAAAAACCTGATTTGTTGTAAAAGGCCTATTAGTGTAAAATATTTAAAACGCAATTAATTGGGGGACTTATCAGTGAAAAGCGAAGAAGAAGTAATGTCTGAAGCGCTTGTTAGGATCTTTGAGAACGTTGTTCTCACAGAGGAAAAATCACTTCAGGCCGGATATTTTTCCGATCTTTCGATAGCTGAGATGCATACACTTACGGCTATCGGCCCCTATGAATCAAGGACGATGACCAAGACCGCAGAGGACCTGGGTATTACCACGGGCACGCTTACGGTCGCCATAGACAGGCTCGTTAAGAAGGGCTATGTAATAAGGCAGCGTGATACCAATGACAAGCGAGTTGTCAGGATCAGCCTTACAAGGAACGGCAAACTGGCCTGCAGAATGAACAGCAAGTTCCACAGAGTGCTGGCAAAGCATATTTTGAGCGGCTACAACGAAGAGGACAGAAAGCACCTTTTGGCTCTGGTCAATGAGGTTGATGTTTATGTTGCCCAGCAGCTCAGAAGATACGACGGTGCGGTCAATGTCAGAAAGACGGCCATGGAGGTCGCAAAGGACAGCAAGAAGGAGAATGAGTGATCATGGATGATTCCAGACGTGAACAGATCTACAAGGAAGTCATACGCATTCTGAGCGCTGATCTTGAGGTATCGGCCGAAGATATCGACACAACCATGGATCTGAATACGGAGCTTCCTTTTGATTCGCTCCAGCTCTATGAGTTCGTTATCGATCTTGAAGAGGCATATAACATTAAGCTTCCTGACGAGATGCTCGATCAGATGAAGACTGTAGATGACATAGTAAATCTCATAATGCGGCTTACAGACGGCAAATGAAAGGCTTTGGACGTAAAGTATTCATAGTCAACAGCAGAGCGGATTCGCGCGGAATGGAGAGATTCAAAGCGGCGGCCGCGCTTTTTGATGCTGAGAGTCTTAAAAACTGCGAGATCCGTTATACGGAGCATGCGGGACACGCATCCGAGATGGCTGCCGAGATCCTTAAAGAAGATGACGGGGATACGCTCGTTATCGCCTGCGGCGGTGACGGAACGGTCCATGAAGTCGCCAATGTGCTTGCCGGAAGCAGCCTGCCGATGGCGATAATCCCTTTGGGCACAGGTAATGATTTTGCAAGGTCGGTAATGGACGAGCAGCACAGGAGTGACTGCGAATACTGCGTCAGCGAGATATCAAAGGACGATTACGTGGTCAGGCCGATCGACCTCATCAGGGTCGAATCTTTTGATTCCAAGGGCAATCTGATACCTGAGAGCTCAGCATGGTGCAATAATGTCGCTTCCATCGGCCTGGATACCGAAGTCCAGCTGAGAGCGAAGTCCAGGGTGTTAAGACACCCGAAATCCGTATTTGTCCGCAAGACATCTTATGCATTTTCAGCATTGGGAGCCCTTTTCGGAAACAGAAAGTTCGAGTTCAGATTTGACTGCGCACGGGGAAGTGATGCTCCGGAGCATTCGGGGAAGAACGGATACACGCTTATCAGCATCTGCAACGGTTCTTTTTACGGCAACGGCTTCTGCCCGGCGCCTAAAGCTTCTGTAAGTGACGGGCTTTTAGACGTGTGCGCTATCAACAATGTCAGCCTTCCCAGGGCTTTGTACCTGATCTCCAAGTATAAGAGCGGTGTTCATGAGGGCAAAAAGGATGTAGATTGCTTCAGAACGACGGAGATAACCGTTGAGGCCACCGGATACCGTGATCTTAACGGAAATTACGACGGTGAGGACTTTTCCGGACGTAAAGTGAGATTTACATGCGTAAGGGGAGCATTAAATCTTGCATTTTACGATTGATTTTTCGCTGTTATGCTATAATTTATTATTAAATTAGCAATAAGAAGGCAAACTCTTTGAATATATCTGACACTGACATATTGAGAAACTACGGCGCTTACGGCGTCGGAGACCGTGTTCTCTCTCTTGCTGCGCAGGCTGAACAGTCTTGTGCGGATGCTTATGCCGCGATAAAAAACATTGTCGCTTTTAATCAGCTTAAGGTTTTGGACGCTTTCAGACAGGAGAAATTCTCCGATGTCCACATGGGACAGACCACCGGATACGGATATGATGACATCGGCAGGGAGAAGATCGAGAAGATCTTTGCCCGTGTTATGGGTGCCGAGAAGGCTTACGTAAGACTTCAGATAAGCTCCGGAACACAGGCTATTGCCGCAATGCTCTGGGCGGTATTAAGACCCGGAGACGAGATGCTGTCCGTTACCGGTAAGCCTTACGATACCCTTATGTCGACCATCGGCATCGGAAGCGGCGCAAATGACATGTCGCTCGTCTCGTACGGCATCAGCTACAAGGACGTTGATCTTTGTCCGACAGGAGAGCCTGATCTTGATGCCATCAGAGCGGCGATCACCGATAAGACCAAGATGGTATTCATCCAGAAATCCAGAGGCTATACCGGCAGAAGAGCACTTCTGTGCAGCGATATAAAGAAGATTGCGGATTGCGTAAAGCAGGTCAGGCCGGACATTATCGTTGCGGTTGACAACTGCTATGGTGAATTTACAGAGAAGACAGAGCCGACTCAAAACGGCGCGGACATCATTGCGGGATCGCTTATTAAGAATCCCGGCGGCGGAATCTGCAAGACCGGCGGCTATATCTGCGGCAGGGCTGACCTTGTCGAGAACGCGGCCAGACATCTTACTACGGCAGGTCTGGGCAGTGAAGTCGGTCCTACACTGGGACTTAACGGCATGATTGCAAGAGGACTTTTCACGGCGCCGCAGTGTGTCGGAGAATGCCTTGCGGGAGCTGTTTTCGCTGCTAAGCTGTTTGAACTTGCCGGATATGTCACAAGCCCTTCGGCGGATGAGGCAAGAGGAGACATAGTTCAGACTCTTACATTCGGTGATCCGGAGAAGATGAAGAAGTTTGTCGGGGCGATCCAGTCATGTGCTCCGGTTGATTCGTTTGTTACGCCTGAACCTTGGGATATGCCCGGGTATCAGGACCAGGTCATTATGGCGGCGGGCGCGTTCGTACAGGGAGCTACGACTGAGCTTTCGTGCGACGGCCCTATGAAAGCGCCTTATATTGCGTATATGCAGGGCGGTCTTGCGCGTGAACAGGTCAAGCTTGCCTGCATGTTAGCTCTGGAGGATTGAGATGCCTGACGAAAAGAAATGGTACAATTCTCCGCAGCATAACGGAAAGAATCAGAACAGGGCGAAGAACCCCGGAAGAAACCCTTCGGGAAGGTCTTCGAATGCTCCTGCCAATGCCGGAAACGGCAAAAGACCGGTTAATGGCAGCAGGAAGCCCGTCAATAATCAGGGCTCTGTTAAGAATGATCCCGGTAAACAGGCTCCCGGCGGCGTTCCGTCACAGCCCGGCAACAGACCCGTGAACCGTCAGGGTCAGCCGTTAAACAGACCTGTTAACCGTCAGAACAGACCCGCAGGTAAGAAACGCGTTAATCCGAATGTTCAGCAGCGTCCTGCCGGCGATCAGGGCACACAGCAGAACCGCCCCGTAAATCCTGCGGCGGTACAGCAGAATATTCAGAGAAAGCCCGTTAAGGGGCAGCATGTTGCCGGCAAGAAGAGACCTGAACCTTCAAAAAAGAGCAATCTGCCTTATCCCGAGGATTATGTCGCCAAGAAGCACGCTCCTGTCAATGAGGGCAATAAGCCGAACAGCGGAAAGCGCAAACTGACTCCCGAGGAGAAGAGGAAAAAATACCAAAAGCTTGCAGAGATCGAGCAGGCTAAGATCGAAGGAAGGACAGCGGAGAAAAAGAATCCTTCCCAGAAGAGTGCTCAGAACAGGGCGGTAAGAAACGGAGTGCTCGGGCTTATCGTTGTCGTCTCGGCTCTTCTTGTTCTGTCTTTGGTCGTACACCATCTTTACGACTATATCGCGGAGAAACCGAGATTCGCTTTTGTCACTATGGGAACCGTAGAACACTCCATCGGTGCGAAGGCGCTTGTCGTAAGAGATGAGACCGTAATACTTACCCAGAATGCAGGCGATCTTGTAACACAGATTACCGAGGGTTCCCGTGTCGCAAAGGATCAGGCTCTGGCTATGGTTGTTCCCGATACTATGAAGTCTGTGGTCACAGATCTTCGTAACGTACAGTCCCAGATCTCTGATGTACAGCAGGAGCTCATCCTGAGCGGAGATGTTCCGGAGGCGGATACCATATACAAGAAGTTCAACACAAATCTTTCGTCTCTTATGGATTCGATAAGGTTTGACGCCATGAACGGAAACCTTACGAATGCAGCTTCCTACAGTGCTTCTGTAAACGTTGTGCTTGAGGAGCGTGAATCCGAGATGTCAAAGATCTCGTTTAACGATGACAGACTCAGGATCATGCGTGACGCCGAAAAGATGTATCAGTCTCAGCTTCAGCGTGATGCGGCCGTGATCAATGCCGACAAGCCGGGAATCGTATCGTTCAGGCTCGATGGAAATGAGAATGCGATCGAGTATTCGAAGTTCCTTCAGATGCCGATCAATGACATCAGAAAGTTCATTAACGACTCCAAGAGCGCGATCACTTCCGACCTCTATGTCAAAGAGGGCCAGGGAGCCGTAAGGATCGCCCAGAACGAGAGCCAGTATCTGACTGTCTACCTTTCCAAGAATGATGCGGCGATGTCTGATTTCGCCATCGGAACAAAGCATGACCTGAACGTCAGGTCGGAGGGCATCTCTATTGACGACTGTGAGGTCGTACGCTGCGAGGAAGACTCGGCAGGTATGCTGATCACATTCAATACCGCGCGTGCCGTAGAATCGCTTCTGGACCGCCGTACGGTCGATATCGAGATCGTCATTACGGAATCCAGCGGCATGAAAGCATCGATCGCGAGCCTTGTTAATGTCGAGTATGCTCCTAAGGGATCCAACGCATTCTGCGTATATTTCTCTGAGAAGTCCGGCGCTTCGACAAGCTCGTTCGTAAACGGGGAACTCTTTACTATTACCGTTGTGCCTAACGCGGGCAAGCCTGACGAGAACGGCCAGACACCGACCAGAAAGCCTATTACCGTTCCGGCATGTACAGTAATACGTTCGGAGGCTTTGAGCAGCGGCGGAGTTCTCGTTGCGTTCTCCACACCTAACGAATTCAATGATCTGCTCAGGCTTTCCAGGCTCTGTCCCGACGGATATACCGCCGGCTTCGTGAATTCGGCTTCAGGCCTTGGAACGAACGCGGAAAGCATCAAGGTCTCGAAATATACCGGTATGGGATCTGTTTACACGAATAACCAGGGCTTCGTTGAGGAGGTCAGAGTAGTTATCATGGATAATGACCGTGAGTTCGCTATAATCGACAAGGCGGGATCTTCAAAGGTTCCTGATCTCAATACTGTAATAATTACAAATCCCAAGACCGTAAAGCCGGGAGATAAGGTTGACTGATAATGGAATACGATTACGATGAAGCGCTGCTTGCTCAGCTTCGTGAGAACATTGACAAGGTTAAAAATGAAATCAGATCATGCTGCATTGCCGCGGGAAGAAATCCTGAGGATGTTACGCTTATCGGCGTGTCGAAAGTATTTCCCGTAGCATATGCTGAAGCTGCCGTCATGGCTGGTCTTTCAGATCTCGGTGAAAACCGCGTACAGGAGCTCATGCCTAAGATAGAGCGCTTTTCTGCGCTTGATATAGACGTCAACTGGCATCTGATCGGAACACTGCAAAAGAATAAAGTCAAATATGTAATAGGGAAGACCAAACTGATCCATTCGGTCAACACTGTAGACCTTGCAGAGGAGATATCCAGGCGTTCTGTCGGTAACAATGTTACCACGCGCATCCTTCTGCAGGCTAACGTATCGGGCGAGGAATCAAAGCACGGCTTCGCTCCGCACGAATTAAAGCCTGCTATTGACAATATAATGGACATGCCCGGGATCGAAGTCTGCGGCCTCATGACAATGGCTCCCATTGAGACATATGAAGGTGAAGCAAGGGAAGTGTTCGCTCGCACGAGAATGATATTTGAAGACTTGGGTTCATATGTCAGATCTGACTCATGGAAGGTTCTTTCCATGGGAATGAGCCAGGATTACAAGAGCGCTATACTTGAAGGAGCAACGCATGTAAGGGTTGGTACAGCTATATTTGGAGACCGTTCCAAATATGTTCCTGTGTAACATTGATAAATGTAAATCTCAGATTTTTGTGACAACAGTGTAACAAAACCCGTGCTACGGTTACCTTCTTGTGTCATGTTGCCCAAATCTATTGAACTGCTTCGATAAGTTCGGTAATCTCCACTTATGTTTTACGAAAGTCCTTGGTCGGGCGAAAATATAAGGAGGAAAACACAAATGGGTAATTTCGACGTTAAAAAGTTCTTCGGCGGTATGTTCACAGCAGTTCCGGAAAATGATTACGAAGAAGAAATCTATGATGACGGCAACTATGATGTTGAAGAGGTAGAGGATACCTACTACGAAGAGCCTGTCGTAGAGGAGCAGCCTTACGTAGCAGAGCCCCGTTCATTCGTTCAGGAGCAGCCTGCAGTTACAACTCCTGTAGTTCAGCAGAACGCTACAGTTATCATGCTCACACCTTATGATATCAGAACAAGCCAGATCGTTTGCGATCACATCCGTGACGGTCATATCGTAATCTGCAACCTCACAAACACTGATAAGAATCAGCGCGTTGTTGACTATATCAGCGGCGGTGTTTATGCACTCGGCGGAAGAGTTGAACCTACACCTGTTAAGACAACATTCGTCTGCACACCTAAGTCTGTTAACCTCGTAATTGAGAATTCAGATTCTGCAGAGCAGCAGGGTACAAAGGTTTCTGCTCTCTAATAGATAGAAATCGATTTTTATAAGGGCAACGAGAGATCGTTGCCCTTTTCTTTTGCCTCCCGTTTTAATATGAAATCGCCCCCGGTTATTGTATAATTTTCATATTCCGGTAATGAGGTGAACGGTTATGACAAATGAAGAAAGAGATTATTTATTTGATCAGGGTCTGGCGCTTTCATCCATTCTTGAGCGCGTGTGTGTCGAGCTTCTCGGAATGATGGAGAATATTGACGACAGAGTAGAGATATCAAGAGCGATATCAAAGCTCGAATCAGAAGGTGATGATGTTTTCCATGCCGCCAATGACCGTCTCCAGTTAATGGATCTGAATAATGATGACCGTCTTCAGATCTTTTCGATCCTTCGTCATGTCGAAGATATAATCGATATGATTGACGAACTCGGCAAGACCATTGTCAGATACAATACCCGTACCGTCACCAACGGCTTTAAAGCCGGCGTTAACAGTATCAACGGCGCCGTAAAGAAGTTTGTTGTAATCATCAATGCGATGCGTGAATATAATCCTGAACACAAGGAGCAGTTCTACAGGACTGTTAATACTTTCGATGCTTTCAAGGTCGATTATGAGAAGATGTATGACGTTTTGATCTACGAGCTCTTTTCCACCCCTCATGACATAGTCGATATCATCAGATGCAAAGCGATATACGATGCTATCAGGGATATTTTTACGGCGTTTGAAGTAAGCGCGGATGATGCATACAAATATATAGTCTCAAAAGGATGATATCTGTTTTGTGAGGTGTGCCAGATGAACGGTAAAAGACTTAATATCGGACTTCTTATAGACGATTTCGATCACTATTTTTCAAGCCAGGCCTGTAAAGGCGCTGAGCTCGCCGCTAGGGCTCTTGACGCAAATCTGATCATCTTTCCCGGCCACTATATCGGCAAGCCCGACAGCAGCTATTCTGACAGGGAATACGAGTATCAGTACAACACGGTGTTTGATCTGCCGTCATCCAGAAACGTAGACATCATTTATGCGGTTCTGGGGACCATCTGTTCCAGAGCAGATCTTGAGCTTCAGATGAAGTTTATCGATTCTTTTCCTGATGTTCCCGTTGTTTGTCTGTTCTCAAGCTTTGAAGGACTTCCTTCGGTTACTTTTGATAATAAGAGCGGGTTTGAAAATGCTATAGATCACCTTATCGAGAAACACGGCGCCCGTAATATCGGATTCGTATCGGGTCCTTTGACTAACCGCGATGCGAGAGAGCGTCTTGAAGTCTTTACTAATGTGATGAAAAAGCATGATATCACCGTCGAAAAGAATAATGTCGTATACGGTGATTTTTCCGTTAACTGCGGAGATGAAGTGAGGAAGCTCATCGAGAGAAACGGCAAGCTCGATGCGATAGTTTTCGCAAATGACAGCATGGCAAAAGGCGGCTATGAAGTGTTTGCGGATCTCGGATTGAAGATAGGCAAAGATATCATTGTCACGGGTTTTGACGATGATGAATTTGCGATCAATCTCGATCCGCCTCTTACAACCGTAGAGGCAAGTTCTGCCGAACTGACTTACAAAGCCGTGCTTAATGCAGCTAATTACATCAACGGCTCCGCTTTGACAGACATGTCAGTTGAAACAAGGCTGATCAACAGAAACTCATGCGGATGCAACAGACTTGATAACGAAGAGATGAGGATATTCCTCAAGGCCGACAGGCTTGAGAGCGGAGAGCGCGTCTTTATCGGTGAAATGAAGAAATACCTCTTTGGTATCTTCGCTGAAGACAGGCCTGTCGTTGACATGAAAGAGAAGCTCAGCTATTTCTTTAACGCATATGCCGATTATCTTGAATCACCGGACAGTGTTTTCGATGAATTAGACGCTGCTTTTACGAGTGTGCTGAAGACTCCGATACTGACATATACAACACCGGAAAAGCTCTTCAACGTCCTTCAGGTCATGCAGTTCGAGTCTGAAAAGATAGTTAAGGATGAATACCGACTTGCTGTTATTCGCGAATTGTTCTCTGATTTCTACAGACGCATTTCCTTTGCGGAGATATCGATAACCAGCCAGTCGCTTGTTAAAAACGAGAGACTTTTGCGTGTGGTCAACCAGCAGACCGGAGATATATTCCTTCTGTCAAATGATGCCGATATACCTTATGAACGTCTGCTCGACGGGCTTTACTCCGCAGGCTTTGACAGGTCGCTTCTTTATCTTTTCCAGGGTGAGATAACCAACGAGCCGGGGAAGGAATGGAAGTGCCCGAATTCTTTCCTGCTCAAGGCTATTTCCGATAAGAACGGAGTGCGTGCCCTGTCGGAAGAACAGCAGCTTATCAGAAGGGAACTGATGTTTTCAAATGAGTTCATCGAAGATGACGAAAGACGCACCATGGTCGTATCACCGTTGTTCGTCGGTCAGGACATCTACGGATTTATAGTAAATGAGCTTGATACAAGGAATCTGGTAAATATAGCTCCGGTTGCCATCCAGCTTTCAGTCTCTCTCAAATCCATTCTGATGATAGAAGGTCATAACAAGGTCAGAAGGTCACTCCAGAAATCCATTGAAAGATTTATCAGGGACAATACCCAGCTTGATGCGATCGCGAAGCAGGATGAGCTTACAGGCCTTTATAACCGCAGAGGTTTTATTGCCAGCGTCGAAAAACTCATCAGCGATCCCGACAATTACGAGAAGGTCGCTATCCTTTGCTATGCGGATATGGATAATCTCAAAATGGTTAACGACAAGTTCGGTCACGATGACGGCGATTTCGCGCTCAGGACCGTGTCAAACGTGCTCCGCGAATCCTTCCGTGAAAGTGACATCATCGGCCGTTTCGGCGGAGACGAGTTCGTTGTTCTTGCTATTACCGGCATCGATTGTGATGTGTCGGGGATCAAGGACAGGATCGAAAGGGTAACCAAGCGTCACAACGATAAAGCAGGTAAGCCGTATCCTATCGCCATGAGTACCGGTATCTATAAATTCAAGTGTTCTCCTGATGTTGATATCTATGAGATCTTAGACAATGCCGACAGGCTGCTCTATGAAGAGAAACAGAGGAAGAAGAAACAGTTCGGTTCATACAGGTAAAAAAGAGGTTGCCATATGGCAACCTCTCTTAAATTGGACCTATCAGAATCTGCTGTTATTTCTTGTCATCTTCAGGATCGGGTTTTACCGCGTCTGCGATCGCGCCTGCGACCACACCGTCGGCAACCTGGCCTTCGCCGTCGAGTCCTGATACGTTGATGTTACGTGTTACCTTTGCATCGTAGCCGCTGGCCTTAACGATGTCTGCGAGATCAACGCCTGTTGCAGCCTTGACTGTCTCGAATGTCTGGGCCATAACGGTAGGAACGTTGGCAGAGATGCCGGAGACACCGCCATTGCTGCCGTCGCCGCCTGCGAATACGGTAACCTTGTCGATAGAAGCGAGAGGCTCTGCAACTGCCTTTGCAACATCAGGGAGGACCTTAACGATCATCTCGAGGATAGCAGCCTGGCCGTACTTCTTCATAGCTTCAGCTTTCTTCTCCATTGCCTCAGCCTCAGCGAGACCTTTAGCCTGGATACCTGCAGCTTCCGCATCGTACTTTGCCTTGATACCTGCAGCTTCCTGCTCGGCAGCATAACGCTGAGCTTCAGCCTGAGCCTTCTTGGCTTCTGCGTCCTGAATTGCCTTGTACTTTTCAGTCTCGGCGATTACGCGCTCAGCCTCAGACTTCTTCTGCTGGTTGTAGAGAGCAGCTTCTGCCTGCTTCTGCTTTTCGATGAGCTCAGCCTCAGCGAGCTTCTGCTTCTGGTACTTGTCAGCATCAGCCTTACGGTTGATCTCAGCTTCGAGTTCCTGCTGTCTGACGTCGACCATCTTCTGGCGCAGGATAGCTTCCTGCTGAGTCTTAGCGATCTCAGCATCGGTAGCCTTGACGCCGATGACCTTCTGCTGTTCCTGCTTCTGGATCTCATAAGCAGCGTCAGCTTCAGCCTTCTTTGTGTCAGCCTGAACCTTGAGGTTAGCCTGCTTGATAGCGAGGTCGTTGTTACGCTCTGCGATGATGATGTCGGACTGTACGGAAGCCTCGTTTGCTTTCTGCTTAGCTTCAGCGACTGCGATTGCAACGTCTCTGTCAGCCTGAGCCTTTGCGATGGAAGCATCCTTCTGGATCTGTGACATGTTGTCCTGACCCAAAGCGATGATGAGGCCGTTCTCGTCGTCGATTCTCTGAATGTTGCAGGAGATGATCTCGATACCGAGTGCGTTCATGTCGGTCTGAGCCTTGTTCTGCATCTCGTCACCGAACTTCTTACGGTCGGTGTTGAGTTCTCTCAAACCAAC
>JAEEGJ010009249.1_pt1 | contig 26544 bp, 13 predicted proteins | sample 8958761 | NCBI WGS metagenome assembly JAEEGJ01 (sample SAMN16246546, study PRJNA631951) | gut metagenome | biome: gut microbiome; feature: rumen; material: RS-attached | host: Bos | place: Iran: Karaj | collected 2018-10 | reverse complement strand
AAGAAATCAATACCGCGACAGTTAACGCTGAAATTTGCAAGAGAGAAAGAGAAGTCGAACTTGGTAATAAAGAAGTCGAATTAACTGAAAAGAAATTAACCGCGGAAATCAACAAGAAAGCCGAAGCGGAAAAATACGCCGCTGAAAGACTTGCCGAAGCAGAACTCTACAAGAGACAAAAAGCTGCCGAAGCCGAACTTCTTGAAGCTCAAAGAAAAGCCGAAAAGGTCAAAGTGGAAGCCGAAGCTCAAAGAATTGCTAGAGAAAAGGCTGCTGAAGCTGTCAAATTAGAAGCTGAAGCCAACAAACAAGCTGCCTTCGCAGAAGCTGCGGGTATTGAAGCCAAAGGTAATGCGGAAGCTAAAGCCACAAGAGAAAAAGCTGAAGCTATGAAAGCCTTCAACGATGCTGCTACCTTAAAGTTAGTTTTAGATAGTGGTGTCTTACCAGAAACAGTCAGAGCATACAGTGAACCAATCGCTGCTGCATTAGGCCAAATCGATGGCATCACAATGTACGGTTCTGGCAACGAAGCCAAATTAGTGGAAGAAATTCAACAACACGGCGATCAAATCTTCGCTGGTATCAATAAGACACTCGGCATCGATTTGAAATCAGTCCTTCTTGGCTACTTAGGCCCAAAGGTCTTGAAAGATATCAAGAATTCAAAGGAAGATAAGTAATAAATTTCTCCAGGATACCCTCACAATTGAGTGGGGGTATCTTTTTTATTGATGTATAATAAACCTTGGCTATGACATATAAAGAGTTAGAAAAATACTTAGAAGAAAACGGAAATAGAAAGTTCGCGGAGTTCTCTAAAACCGTATCCAATAGTGAATACATTGTTTTTGGCGTTAAGAACCCTGTTTTACGCCAAATCGTAAAAGAACACGTCAAAGATGAAGAATTAGCCTTAGATGACTTTAAAACAGGTAAATATTTAGAAATTGACTTCATTTATTTCGGCTTAGGCCTTTCTAGAATCAAAAATATTGATGAACAACTAGAATTCTTAAAACAAAATATCAAAAAGGCTAAATCATGGGCAATTACAGATACCGCTTCTACGTTTTTAAAGAAACTAACGTTTGATAAATACTGGTCATTCTTCCTTTCGCTTGTTAAATCGCCTTTTACATACGATAGACGTATGGCCTATGTTCTTGGATTAAAGCTCGCAAAAGATAAAAAGATATTAGACATCACTAAATACATCAAAAAAGATGATGAATATATGGTGATGATGGCAGAGGCCTGGCTGTTAGCGACAGTGGCTATCTATTATCCGAATGAAATATATGAATATCTCCTTAAATGTGAAGATATAATTCTAAAAAGAAAGACAATCTCCAAAATGGTGGATTCTTTTAGAATAGATGAGGCCACTAAAGAGAGATTTAAAGGACTTAGATAATATGAAAAAACCAATTATTGCGACACTAATGATGATACCATTCCTCACTCTAGGGGGATGCGCTACTAAGGCTAATAATGATATCAATCAATATGAGACTTTATTAAAACAATCAATTAATAATTCTGATTTTCATAGTGAACTTTATGTTTTTCCTAACAAGATAAACACCGAAAACGCTATCGCGTTCTCTTATAAAACTAGAGAAGACCTATTTACTGGTTCATATCTTTTATATTTACTCATGAAATATGACCAAAACCAATTTAACGCTGAACTAGAAAGACTAGACGCCATAAAAGCGGATATCGAAATACCAAACAATGTCTTTAAAACCAAAAGCATTATAAAAGACACTGATACATCACAATATGTCACTATCACTCAAAATTCCCGTTATGAATATGTGAAATATAATAGTGAAACACTAGAAATAGCCTATGTCTCTAATCAATTATTCACTTGGAGAGAAACTGGCATAAAGAATGAATGCTTATATCAAGATATCAAAGTCCCAGCGGAACTAGATGATGGTGATAATTCATACAATATGTATTATTACCGCGTAGATGATATCGGCTATTACGTAAAATAAAAAAAGGAAACCTCCCAGTGGACAGGACTAGGAGGTTTTTTATTTATGTGGTTATTTACCGCGATAACCACTTCCACTAATAAGACGTAAAAGCAGTAGTGGTTTTGCTAAAAAAGAAAGAAAAAAGGATCAGAATTTCTTCTGACCCTATTTTTATTCAATCTCGAATATTATTCGAAGAAGAGAATTTCTGTTGTGTTGCTATCTGAGTAGTAGTTAGCAGAGACTTGGTGGTCAACAGCATTAGCGTAGTATGGACCACTTTGGCCTTGCTTTAATGTGTAACCAGCAGCAAGAACGATTGGTTCAAGAATAGCTGTGATAGCAGCAGATTGATCGCCACTAACGATAACGAGGAAGTAGTGGTAACCACTTGCAACGTCAGATTCCATTGCGAAGCCAGCACCAGCAGCATCTGGTAATGGTTCAGCAAGTGTGAATCCTAAATCGTATTGTGTTAAGAATGCGTTGAGTTCTGCTAATGGGAATTCAGCGAGATCAAATGTAACTGGAGCAGTATAGCTTGGCTTGAAGAGGATGTAGCTTGTGTAATCACCAACATATAATTTGGCACCTGAAGCACCGAATGCTAAGTTGTGGTCACCCCAACTATCAAGTGTATCTTCCCAACCATATTCACCCATTGCGGCAGCGAAAGCATCCATTTCGTCTTTGTTAGAACCATAGAGCTTAGCGTTGACACCATCAAGGATGAAGTATGCATCTGGGTTAGCAGCAACGTATTCAGCAGCGACGACAGCGACATCGATACTAGCGAATGTGCTTGTAACGTATGTATCGATATCAGCAGCAGCGTAGTGAACGACTGGAGCTGGAGCAGCTTCGATTAAGCAAGAGATCTTAACATAGCTGTAGTAGTCTTCAACTTTTAAGCAGACATTGTCATCACCGATGTAAGCTTTGAAGTCATCTTCGAAGTAGTCACTGTAGTAGTTGATTTGCCAACCAGCAGCTTCTAAAGCGGCAGCGAAGTCACCCATTTCTGCGGTGTTGGAACCATAGATCTTGTAGACTGCGCCTTCATCAGCGGATTCATAGTATGCATTAGCAGAAGCAGCAACGTATTCTGGAACTGCGACTGCAATGTTTTGACCAGCATAGTATTCAGCGATCTTATCGTTGACTTCATCAACGCCTGGGAGATCGATGACTTCACCTGTTGGGATATAGGAACCATAGAATCTAATAGATGTATAACCACGTTTGTATGTGATGTACATGTATGTCATACCATCGTTTGGTAATTCATAGTCTTCATAGTAGTCTTCCCAAATGAAGCCAGCGGCTAAGACGTTAGCAATCATTTCTTCTGTAACGTCACCAGCGGTTAAGATTTCACCATTGATTCTGTATGTACCGACGTGAGCACCGCTTGTGTATTCTGTCTTTGTTGATTTAACGTACCAATCAGCATCAACGTTAACGCCTTCGAATCTATTTTCTTCGAAGAATGCTTCAGCGATGAGTTCTTCTGGGAAGCCAGCGTTCTTTGTAAAGCCGTTTTCTTCGAAGTATTCTTCTGTGAATGGAAGTGTTTCGCCAAAGAATCTAGCGTATGTCCAACCATCTTTTTCTTGCATTGTGAGGTATGCATCGTTATCTGGATCGAATTCAGCTTCAGCATTACCCTTGGCATCGAAGTAGACTTTGTAATCTTCTTCATATAAGAAGCCAGCGGCTAAGGCTTGCGCGCCTAAAGCTTCAGCATATAAACCTTCAGTAGCGAGTAAGTCGTAGTAGTATTCACCATTGTTGATACCAAATTTTTCATACCATGTGCCATCGTTATTGACACCAGCGAATCTGTCAGCGCCAACTGTTAAGGCAACGTGGTCTGCTGGCCAACCATCAACAGCTTCAAAGCCTTGTTCTAAGAAGTAATCAGCTGAGAATGGTGGGACATATTTTGGCATATAGACGTTGATAACGTTACCGGCATCAAAGCCAAAGCCAACTTCAATATCAATACCACTTGCGGTTGTTTTAATGTAGTTAGTGGTGGATGTTGTATAAATACCACCTTGTGTGAAGCCTGCGGCTAATAATTTATCACCATAGTCTTCGAGGACGAAGTTTTCACTTGAGTCCCAAAGGTACCATAAGCCAATACCATAAGAGGATTCGTAGCCATTATAGTAACCGAATTCAATTGTTTCTTCTTCATAGTCAGCGAATGGAAGTGTTTCACCGAGGTATTTGATCATATCGGCGGAAACTTCAGCGTTCCATTGAAGTTCACCATTGAGGTTTGCGACTTTCTTCCAGAAGCCATTAGCTTTTTGGTAGAAGTCTTTATTAACGAAGTCGAAGTATGTATCGCCATCATTACCTAAAGAGTTGGCTGGACGACCATTGCCAGAGAGGAAGGATGCGCCATCTTTACCATCAGCGCCATCTTTGCCATCTTTGCCATCTTTGCCATCAAGACCATCTTTGCCATCTTTGCCATCGACGCCATCTTTGCCGTCTTTGCCATCGACGCCATCTTTGCCATCTTTACCATCAGCGCCGTCTTTGCCGGCAGGACCTTGTGGACCTTGTTCACCTTGTGGGCCTTGAGGACCAATTTCACCTCTATCGCCCTTTTCACCTTGAGCACCTTTGATGTTGCCGGCTGGTTGCCAAGCACCACCAACTTTAATAAAGAGGTCCCAAGTTGAGATATTGACGAAAACGTCACCATTTTTACCATCTGCATCAGAAGGGTTTCTTGTGTCCGCTAAGAGTGACGCACCGTCGGCGCCTTTAACGGAAGCTAACCATTCATCATAAGACATTGCACCGCCGGCAGCTTTGTACAATTGATAAATTTGTTGCTTTTCATAAGTGCCAGCTTGACTGTTGATCGCAGCGTTTGGACCTTCGAAGTTGCAGCCCGTTAAGAGCATGCCAGCTAATGCCAAACCTACAAACATTTTTGAAGTTTTTTTCATAAACTGTCTTTTTCTCCTTTTAAAGATATAAATTTGCCTACAATAATATTTCAATGTGCAACGCATGACAATAATAAATATTTATAGATTTATACGATGAAAAGTTCTGATTTTATGACAATTTTGATAATGAAAAAAAGACAATCGTGATAAAAATTGATTCCTATTTATTTATAAATATATGGTCAAAATTACTATCAAAGTGATAGAAGTTTTTAGTGGTCAAGAATGATAAAAATAAATGTTACAAAAAATAAAAAAGTGTAAACAAATGATAGTCACACTCTCAATTTAATATTTATCAAAATATTCGTTTAAATGCGTTAATCGCAAGATTTTATAATATACGCATCAAAAAACGATTGCAAGAAAATAATGCAAAATTAGGTTAAATTATTTTTTATTGCTGTTTAAGAACTCTAGCAATTCTTTTTCTCTTAATGGCTTAGTGAAGTAGTAGCCTTGGACAAAATCGATCTTCTTATTTTTAGACATCGCTAATTGTTCTTCGTTTTCTACGCCTTCAATAACGATTGGGATTTCCAAACTTCTGAATAAGTTAACAGCAGCGTCAAAGAAGACCTTTACGTTAACAGCTTCTCCTAATAAAGATTTATCTAGTTTAGCAACACTAAATGGTAGTGTGATGAATCTCGCCATATTGGAGTAGCCACTGCCGAAGTCATCCATCGCAAACTTGATACCGTGTTGGCCCAAATCGTTCATAAACTCTCTGGTCTTAGTTGGATATTTCACCGCGATTGTTTCAGTAATTTCAAGGCAAAGTCTATTTGGATCAACTCCATATTGGTTTATTGTCTTAAGGAATCTTTCGCTTGGATTATTAAAGAATTCCGCACAAGAGATATTAACTTCTAAGCTTTCGATTTCTGGATGTCTTTGTAAGAATGCACATGTTTCATTTAAAACAAAGAAGTCAATTTGATTAGCTAAACCAAAGCTTTCAGCAATTGGAATGAATTCGCCTGGACCGACATAACCTAATTCATTATTATCAAGTCTAATCAATGCTTCGCAGTGATTAAAACACTTTTTCTTCATATCAAAGATTGGTTGATAAACCATATATAAACCAGTCTTTGTTTTTAAACAGTTTTCTAAGATATCTCTAATCTTTCTATCTCTATTAACACGGTCCATGAATTCTTGGCCTAATTCAATACAGTTAGAATCTTTAAAGTTAATCGCAGAAAGTGTTCTGGTCACAAAGTTGTTATATAAATCTGAATTATAGAAAGCCATATTATTAACAAAATAGAAAAGATTAATAGTGAGAACTACTTCGTTGCCTTTAACACGCACTGGCTTATCAAATCTCTCTTTGATTGCGTTAACCATTTCTAATTGTTCTTTTTCATTTCTCAATAAAACAACGAAACGTGAAGAAGTGGTTCTAAAGATAAATGATTTCTTATTAACACCTTCAATGAACTTTCTAACGATAGAAACGAGTTCGTTAGAGGCGACAACACCAAACTTCTCAGAGAACATACCAAAGCTTTCAATATCAAAGATGATGTAATGTTTTCTTTGTTTTTCAAATCTTTGAACGTTGATATATTCGATAAAGGCTTCATTATTAAATGCTTTAGAGAAACGGTCGACCTTAACATCAGGATCGCAAACAGAAACAATCGCAAGCATGACAGAAAGAGTGAATGAAACACCAGAAAGAATAACTTGTGGATATAATGTTTGAAGAATCGCTGCGGTAGCGACAATACCCATAATGCATAACAAGGTGAATAGAATTTGCTTAGGTAATGATTTTCTAAACACGATTGTGTAAACAATAGTGGCCGTTGTATTAAAGCCCCAGTTAACGATATATAACAAAATGAAAAAACCAGGTCCAGGAAGGAAATCGTAGACACCGGTTTCTGAGTTTAAAACAAAAGTAAAGTTTAAATGGTGGAGACAGTTGGTAAACATGAAAATTGCCCCTAAAGCTGATGGAAGAATAGTTAAAAGATAAATAGGGGAATATCTTAATGATTTACCAATGGAATAAAACACATACGCAAAGAGGAGATAAGACTCCACAAGTTGCATAAAGAAATATAGTTCGGCAACCGCTTCAACCCAAGCGATTGGAACGACATTGGAATTATCTAATAAAACACAGAATAAAATACTTAATGATAAGTTAACAACAAGAGTGATAAGAGCGACACCAAAGAGGCGATAAGTAGACACAGGGAACTTTTTTCTACCATAGTAAGCAATCGTAATTGCGACAAGGAACACTAACGAACAAACTTCGAAATAATAGTTAACATGTAAATTACTTGGGAGAGCGCCGATTGATGATAATAATGTCATAATACTTTTGTATTTTAACAAATAAATTTCTTATATCAATGCCAAACTATTTTGTTTACTTTTTCTAATAAATTTTTACTTTTGAGCCAATATAATTTATGTCTTGATGTAGTCAAATCTTTTTGCATAAAAAACGATAAAGAAATATTTTTAAAAAGTTGAGAAAATTTGATTAAGAAAAAACGATGGAAATGGTATCAATTTTCATTGACTATTTTTTATTATTTGTAACATTTAGTTTTCTTCTCTTTTTCTTAGTGGTTTTTATCAAAACAGCCAACATGGAATATAAAATTCCAAGAAAATATTTTTGTGAAACTTTTTAAGAATAAATGAGAAAAAATCACAAAACACGCTTAAAACTCTTGATAAAAAATAATGCAAAAATGTTTGTCATGCACGCGTTTTCGTGTATGATTTATAGCCAATAGGGGAAAAGGGTATGAAAAAGCTAAATAAATTAACTATTACTCTAGGCGTCTTCTCTTTGTTATTAACTGCATGTCAAGGTACTACTGTTACGAGTTCAAGTTCAAGTTCGAGCTCTAGCTCTAGCACTAGCCAAGCACCAAAAGAATATACGGTCACTTGGAAAAACTTTGACGGAACTATCTTAGAAGTTGATGAAAAAGTCCAAGAAGGAACTAATCCAAATTATAACGGACTAGATCCTGTTAAGGCTGCTGACGAACAATATGACTACACATTTGCTGGTTGGACTCCAAGTCTAGCGCCAGTCACAAGCAACATAGATTATGTCGCTACATTTAAAGAAACACTTAAGAAATACGAAATCGTTTGGAAAAACTATGATGGTAACGTTTTACGTGTCGATGAAGTCGAATATGGTAAAACTCCTTCCTATAGTGGTGCCACTCCAACAAAACCACAAACAGATCGTTTTTCATATGAATTTACTGGTTGGACTCCAGAAGTAGTGCCAGTCACTGGCCCAGCGCAATATACTGCGACTTTTGAAGAAGGTCCAAGGAAATATACAGTCACTTGGATGAACTACAATGGCGTCATCTTAGAGACAGATAACAATGTACCGTATGGCACGGTTCCTACTTATGATGGGGCTGAACCACAAAGAATTGGTGATGGTCGTTTTGACTACGCTTTCAAAGGTTGGTCTCCAGAAGTTGGTCCTGTAACAGGTGATGTTACTTATGTCGCAACATTCACTTCAAACATCAAAAGATATACAGTCACTTGGTTGAACTATGACGGTTCAACATTAGAAGTCGATGAAAATGTCGCTTATGGTTCTATTCCAACATACGATGGTGATAGACCAACAAAACCAACAGTGGGTGGTTTCAAGCAAACATTCTCTGGTTGGTCTCCAGAAGTGACTGCGGTTACTGGTAATCAATCATATACCGCTCAATTTGTTAACGGTGACCCAGTATTTAGCTTTGATTTACTCGACTATCAATTACAACCAGGCGCTAAAAAATCTGATTTACAAGGTGCGCCTTGGATTAACTCAAACCTCAATGGTCAAATTAACAAGATTAAAAAGCCATCATTAAAAGATGACTTCTATGCCTCCGTTAACTATGAAAACATTCTTTCTGGTGATGATGGTGCATTCGGTAGATCTGATCAATTAGTCAACCAAGCTATCTATGATATTTTCTATGGTGATGAAACCATCAATAACGATATTCTTTGGGCTTTTGGTAATTTAGCAACCGAAGGCGATGCTTCAGGTGCCGCTAGTTATATTTCTTCATTCAATTTAGATAGTTATTTAAGCAGCAAAGATGCATTTACATCAGCTGCGCCACTTTTCACGATCAATAAAGATGGCGATAGTTATGAAATCGGTGTTGATGATGGCTACTTCAATGGCAACTACAATAGTTTATCTATGATTTGGCTTTATAGCACATATCAAGGTGGCCAAGTCTTCGCTCAAGAATTATTCAAAGTCCTTGATATCTTAGATGACGCTTTTGGTGTTTCCACAAGCGAAGCTGAAAGAAACGCCGCTGGTGATATTGAATATGATTTCATTAGTACTGCTTATTCTCACTACAATGGAGGCTCAACTGGTTATGAAACTAATGAAATTCCATGGGCTCCTCTTAAAAGTGCTTTATTAGATTTAGGCGTCGCCGAAGATGCTATGATTTGGATTCCAAATCACTATGATTCTGTCTTCTATAATATCTATGAAAATTATGCTGTTAATAAACGTGCAGCATTAGAAAACCTTATTAAAATAAGAATTGAATTTGCTTGCCGTTTCCTCGCTGGTATTTACAATTACAAAAACCTCAACGTGAGTCTAACAACAATGTATAGATATTCTAATGGCCTTATGTTTGGTGATGAAGCTTATATCCATTACTATGATGGCGATCGCGCCTTAACAAAAATAGCAACCGCGGCGTTCCCAATTCTTTATGAACAATCATATCTTGCCACTCAAGGTAGTGAAGTAATTAAAGAGAAAGTCGCACAATTAATCACTGATATCTTGCATGGCTTTGAAGAAATCTTCGCGGAAGAAACATGGCTTAGCTATTCCACAAGACAAAGAGCGATTAGAAAAATCCAAATGATGAAATTTGAATCATGCTATCCAGATTTCTATAAAAACTTCGTTGAAATTCAAGATGATGATTTAGACACTGTAACTGGCGCTACCTTGTTAAATCGCTACCGTGCCGCCTATGTTGACACTATTTTAAGTGGTATTTCATTACCAAGTGATGAATGGAGTACGATGCCAACATACACAAATAACGCTTTCTATAGTCCAACAACTAACTCATTCGTTATCCTTAACGGTCTTGTTAGAGGATTCTTATATAGCGAAGATACCGAAGTGTTATATGGCACATTAGGTACTGTTATCGGTCATGAAATTACACACGGCTTTGATAGCAGTGGTTCACAATTTGATGAATATGGTAGACAATCCAGCTGGTGGGAAAATGCTGACTGGAACAAATTCCAAGCCAAAGTGCAAAAGATGGTCAACTTCTATAACAACATCACTCTTTATGGCGACACTAAAGCTATTGGTGAAAAGAATAATACCGAAGCAACCGCTGATATGGGTGGTATGAGAGTCATGTTGCACTTAGCTAAGAAGATTCCTAACTTCGACTACGACCTATTCTTCAGATCATATGCTTATGTCTGGTGCAATGCTCCATTTGGTATGGATTATGCTCAAACCCTTAGAGAAGATGAGCACCCATTCCATTATTTAAGAGCAAATGTCACCTTAGCCCAATTCGATGAATTCGTTAATTTCTATAACATCCAACCAGGCGATGGTATGTACATTCCAGAAAACCAAAGAGTTAAGATTTGGTAAATAATAAATAAATATAATATGATAAGAGCGCTCACCCGAGCGTTCTTTCTATAAAGATTTATGTTAAAAAGAAAAGAAATATTAACCACAAAAAGCCTCATCTTAAAATCAATTGAAAAAAGTGACAGAAAAGATGTCTTTTCCGTGTTTGAAAACGCCCTTGTTGGTAAGACATATATGTTGCCAGTTTTCGCTGATGATGAGGCAAGAGAAAAGTTCTTAATTAGACTCATTGAAAACACCCAAAAAAGCGAGAGATTTTGCTATGGGATTTATTTGAATAAATCATTTATTGGTCTTCTCAATGATGTTAATGTGGAAAACGATGAGATAGAAGTGGGGTATTGTTTGCATCCAAATTATTGGAATAAAGGCTACGCTACTGAGGCGTTAGAAGCTGCAATAAAAGAACTATTCAGAATGGGCTATAAAACAGTGGTGGCGGCACACTTTATCGAGAATCCCGCCAGTGGTCGAGTGATGCAAAAATGTGGCATGACTAAAATTGAAAAAACTGAAGTAATCGAATACCAAGGGTCTAAGCATCCGTGCATTTACTACGCTATAACCAACAAATAATTTACTAATTTATTTTTTTGTAAACTATATGAAAAATTGCCCTTTTTCGGGGGCATTTTTATTTTTTACTGCAATTTTGGGCAAAAAATTTCAATCTGATTTCCTCAAAGCGCCCCTGTATAATGCGCATATATACAAACACTCTTTACATATGGAATTTATAAATGTAAAATATTACCAATTTTTTAATGGAGGCATTTTATGAAAGTTAAGAAATTACTTACATTGTTACTTGCCACCTCTATGTTAGTCGCCTGTGGCACATCCACAAGCAACAGTGATAAGAGCAGCTCCGAACCTGCTCCAAGCACAACAAGTAGCGATGTTCCTAGCACATCTAGTAGTAGTCCTGACACTAGTAGTCCAAGTACTTCTTCCAGTGAAGCTCCAAGTTCTTCCAGTGCAGCTCCAAGTTCTTCCAGTACTGCTCCAGTACCAAGTTCTTCCAGCTCCGATCCAAGTACTTCTTCCAGCGCTCCAGTCGTGGTTACATTAGTTTCCATCTCTGTTACCGCTCCTACTAAGTTAGCCTACACAACTGCTGACACCGCCTTAGATTTAACTGGCATGGTCGTCACAGCAAACTACAGTGATGCAACACAAAGAGTCATCACTGAAGGTTACACAGTCAGCACAGTTGACTTCTCAACTGCTGGTGACAAAACAGTTACTGTTACATTTGAAGGTAAAACAGACTCCTTCACAATTACAGTCGCTCAAGCAAAACCAACCGCTTGGGATGCTGCATTAACAGCTAAGTTCCAAGCTAATCTCTATGGTTATGTTCCACCTTTCTTCTATTCCCCAGACTTTGGTCTTGGCACATTAAACTGGCGTGAAGATACCGAAGATAAAGCCCTTTGGGCCACAGGTGGTAATCTCGCCGCTCAAAAAGAAGGTGAAGATAGCCCATTAAAACCAATTGGTGATTTATTCATCGCTGATGGCTTCGTTGCTTCTACAGTTCCAAACTATGAAGAAGAAGAATTCTACTATATCATGGAAAAGGCTGTTACATCCGAAGGCAAACAACGCTATATCGAAGCTAGAATTGCAACAGTTAACACCCAAGGTCAATTCTCCAACGGTGGTCAATTCTACATCGAAATCGGTGATTCCTACTTCTATGATTGGGCAGCATCTGGATTCGAAGCCGCTATCAAAGGCGCAATGAACTTCTCCGAAGATATTCCAGATTTACCAGAAGGTTTAAGATTCCTTAAACGTTATCTCACAATCTTTGAACAACAAGCACAAAACGGCTACGTTGGTTTCGAAGCTGCAGGCGCTACTGTCGCTCTCGTTAATGAATACTTAGACGCTTTAGACAATGCTGGTTGGACATTCAAGAGATCTACAAGAGAAGGCATTATGTATGACGTCTTCTCACCAGAATGTGGCATTAGACTCGGTTTCGGTTATGATCAAACAACACAAATCGCAACACTCCGTTTCGATGTTCCACCAACAGTCCCAGAATATGTCAACTATGTTGCTAACTTATACAACATCCCAGGTAAAGGTTATGTCTTTAATTACAGTGCTGATAGCGACAGCTATTTCTACACATTCAATGAAACATTAGCCGATGGTCAAACATTAGGTGATTTACTCGATAAGTATAGTCCAACATTATTAAACGACACAGAAGGTGCCTTTGCCTTAAAGGGTACAAGACAAGAACGTGAAGGTCTCGCATATGAAACATATGTCAGCACAGCCAAGAACATTTCTGTTACTATCTTCGCTTTCTCTGATGAAGATGGTACAGGTGTCCAAATCTCTGTTGAAAAATACAATGCAGTTCCAGAACAATTCATTCCTGCTATTAACTTATTAGGTATTAACATTGACAATGTTAACGTCCAAGCTGCTACACCAACAGCCAGTGCTTATGCTTATGCACAAGTTAGAAGTGCTGCCACTGTTGCTTATGCTGACGCTCTCAAAGTCTTCACTGATATCTTAGATGCCGATACAACATTAGGCTTCCAAGTTATCGTTCCATTAAACGATACAACAATGAGTAGTGGTGAAGCTGCCAAGCACATTGAATACGCTAACGCTAACGTTAGAATTCAATTCCTTGCTTGGACAACTACATCAGCTACAATTGTCCAAATGGTCTTCTATGATTACGAAGCTGCTCCAGAATCTGATTTAATCGAAAAGATTAATGCTGCTCTTCCATCAGAATATCAACTCACATGGGATGATGAAGATAAGACATTCTCTTATGCTAACTACCGTACTTTAGGTAAAGGCGAAACAGTTAAGAGTGTCGCTACTGCAATCGCTGACGGATTATTAAATTCCGAATCTCTTGATTTAGAATTATTAGTCTCCAACGTTTCCGATGCTAAAGAAGCTAAGATCATCTTATATTGTGAAGAAGGTTCCGTTGAAATTCTTTACTCACAATACTATGGTGCTACTCCAGTCTTATTCATCACAGCTAGATTATTCGACACAACAGTCGATCCAGTTGTTAACGCTCTCGGTGCTGTCTTAGGTGTCAACTTACAATTAGTCCAAGAAGGCGTGTATGGCGCTTCTGGTAGATTTGGCTTCCAAGATACATATTCATTACAATCAGTTGGTAGTGCTATCTTACAAGGCTATGTTGCTGCTGACTTAATCGCTTGTACAGCTTTAGGCTTCACATTAAAAGCTGCTGGTATGAGTGGTAATAACTATATTGGTCAATTCCAAAATAGTGATGGCTACATGGTCCAAATCACATTATTAGGTGATGCTGATAAGAACTACAGCAACTACTATCAAGTTCTTGTTGTTCTTCCACAAGCCTAATCTTAGTTGAAAAACTAAAACAATGGTGGTGTCTCATTAGAGATACCACCTTTTTCTTTTTCCGTGTATAATGGGAATGATGTTTTTAAATTCGCTTAAAAACTTCACGCGTATAAAATATAAAAAAATAAGATTATATAAAGAAAAAATATGAAAAAAGTATTCTCACAAATTAAAAAATATTGGCTTACAAATTTGATCACATTTTTGGTCTCATTAGCGGTCGGTGCAGGCATCTTTTGTATCGTATTTTTTACTCGTGCAAGAAGTATGATTGATGCGATTGATGGTGCCACTCTAGGTGGGTTAATTGTCTTGCTATTTGGCCTACTTATGATGGTCGCTCATTTCGGCGCTTTTGACTTTATTGTTTTCGGTTTTAAACAGCTAATTGCACTCATGTTTGCTAAGGATCCAAAGAAGCACGGTCAGTTCACAGATTATCGTGACCAGATGACAGAAAAAAGAGACGCGTCATCTTACAATTTTATCGCTGTAATTTTTGCCGGTTTATTACTTTCAATCGCCATAATTGTCCTCGAAATTATCTATCATTTAGGCTAAAAAATAGTTACAAAATTAGTATATTCTATACTATTTTCGCCTCTTTCTTTACGTTTGACTTTACATGTCTAACGCGCTCGTGTATTATTACAATTATAATTTTTGTAATTATGCAAAAAGGAGGTAGACTATGAAAAAACTTGGATTCATTCTAGGCGCCACATGTGCAGCAGTCATTGCTGTCGGTGGTTTAACAGCGTCTCGTCTTGCTAAACAGCCAGAAAGAGATGCGAGAATTATTGTTGAAGTGAATCGCAATGTGAAGTCTCTCAGTAAGCAAGGCATTAGAAATTCCCAAGATGCTGTCCTTAGCAACATCATGGAATATGCCACAACAAACGTCAGACGCACAAAATGCTACAACGAGTTGAATAACGCCTTTGTTCTTGAAGTGAATAGTAACGATATCGAACGTATTCGCGAAGTTCCAGGTGTTGCCAGCGTCACTCTCGATGAGATGCACTGGAAACGCACTTACAATAACGATGGCTTTATTACTCTCGATGCAGAAGGTCAAGGAAGTGCCACTTCTGTTGAAGAAAACATTTCCGCAGCCACAATGCATAAACCAAATGATACCAATGATGGTGAAGGTACAATCGTTGCAATTCTTGATAACGAATTCCACCTCAGAGGTAAAACAAAGGACTCCGAAGAATGGCACCATGAAGTTTACGATGCCTTAGATAGTGATGTCGGTGTTAGATACACATTCAAATCTATCAAAAACATCGTTGGCTTAAATGCGGATACCAGAAAATTCGGTTCCAAAGAAGGTGAAGAAGGTTCTGAATACTTAAATAGTAAAGTTCCATTCTACTTCGACTACGGCGGCGAAAGCTTATCCTATGGTAAAGCTGGCCCACAAAAATATGATGTCCACAGTGACCTCTCATATCACGGCTCCCACGTTTCTTCCATTACCGCCGCTAATGCTCCAACTTATAAGGGCATTGCTCCAAAAGCTCAATTAGCATTAATGAAAGTCTTCACAGACTACAATGCTGATAAAGGCATTGGTAAAACAATCGGCTTAAGCAATTCTACAGGTGCATACGATACAGTTATCTTAGCTGCACTTGAAGACTGCATTAAGTTAAAAGTTGATGGCATCAACATGTCATTAGGTAGTGACTTAGATGACTTCGATGGTGATTCCATCACATTAAGAACATTAAAAAGACTCGCCGATGAAGGTATCTTATCCGCCATTTCCGCTGGTAATAGTGGTAAGTCCTCATTCAGTTCCACCGGTGCTTATGCCAACTGGACAACAAGCATGGCGGAAACAGGCATTATGTCAAGTTATGCCAATAACGCTAACACAATGACCATTGCTTCTGGTCACCCAACCAGAATCTTCTATGAAAACGCTTTCACAGTTCCAGATGAAAAAGATGGACAAAAGAACATCGCTTTCGAAGATCAAATCGTTAATAGACCAGGCATGGAAGAAGATTACAGAAATGAATTCCGTGTCAGCGACTTATTCGCAAACACTCAATCTCTTGAATATCAATATGTTCCAGGTTTCGGTACGTTCGCCGATTATGGTACATTAGATTGCCAAGGCAAAATTGTCGTCGTCAATCGTGGTAGTACATCATTCGCTGATAAATACGCCACAGCCGTTGGTCAAGGTGCTAAAGCCTTAGTTATTATCAATAACGACCCAACCGCTTCCGACTTCAACTTCCGTTGTAGTTTCGGTGAAGGCTTCAATCCAACAATGCCATGTGCTCTCGTCTTATTCAAAGACAAAGAATACTTCGTCAATCACCCAAGTGGTCAATTCGGTATCATTCACAAACAAGTTAGTGATAACCCAAATGCTTACACAACAAGCTCATTCTCCACTGATGGTGCAACATTCGACTTAGATCTCAAACCAGAAATCACTGCTCCTGGTGACAACATCAAAGGTGCTGTCCCAGAACACGCAATGACAAGTTTAACACAAGATGAAATTCACTCAGCTGAATACTGGCACAGATGTTACCAATACTTAAGTGGTACATCCATGTCCGCTCCTAACTATGCTGGTGCACAATCTGTTGTTCTTTCTAAAGTTGCTGGTCCAATCTACCACAATGCGAAAGCAGCTAGTAGATCAGTTACTAGTGAAGAAACAGAACAAATCGCTGCATTCAGAAGAACAGTTGATATGAGATTAATGTCCACAGCTGATCCAATGACAGATGGCGAAGGTGCTGAAAACCCAGAAACCAATGTCAGAAGCCTTATCTCACCAAGAATCCAAGGTGCTGGTATGGCCGATTTAGCGGGTGCATTAAGCACAGATGTCTATCTTGAAGGTTTAGATTTAAAGGGCAATAAGATTGGCAAAGCCAAAGTTGCTTTAAGAAATAACCCAGACATCGCTAAAGGTGATATCAAATTATCATTCTTAGCCCATAACGAAAGTGCAGAAACAAGAAATTATGACGTCACATTAACCGTCATGAGACCAGCTCTTGCACAACCAAACAACATCGTTACAAAAGACTATAACTTCAAAGGTGAAATTGATGATATCAAGAACCTTTCTGGTATGGCCTACTTTGATACTGATGTTAGAAGAATGGAAATTGCTTCTGGTTCTATCGCTTATAAAGATGCCGTTAAGGCTTCTAAAGATATTGAATACTATGCTACAGAAGAAGCTTGGAAAGCTGACCAAGCCGATATCGCAGCGGGTAAACAACCAACTAGAAAAACAGTTATCAAACAAGGTTACTACTACAATGCCGCTAACGAAGGTGTTGATTGGCAACCTCTTCCAAGCTTCACAGCACAATCCACTAAGGATGTTGTTATCGCTGAAGTTAAAGGTCAAACAGTGGCCGTTGCTCCAGGTGAAAGCACAATCACAATTAATCCTTATTCCTTAACAGCTGATGCTAAGAAGAAAATCTTAGATAACTACGAATATGGTTGTATGATTGAAGGTTTCGTTACTTTAAAGAGTAAAGAAAACAAAGCCGACCTCTCCATCCCATATTTAGGCTTCTACTCAGGTGCTGATAAGAATGCTGATGCAACTTATGACAATGCTCCTGTTACAGAACCATTCAGTTTTGAAAAAGATATTACTAAAGTCTATCCATCAGACTTAGTTAATGACATTACTAAATCCTTAATTGGTAAAGATAACGTTAACTTTGAATCTATGATCGTTGCTGGTTATGCTGAAAAACCAGAAAAGATTAATACAGATTCCATCCTCACAAACGATCAATCATTCGACCGTTTAGCAGGCTTCTACAAAGTCGGTACAAGACCAAATGATGGTGAATATACCGCTACCCCAAGTAACGATATCTATCTTGGTAATGCAAAACAATCCAACACAATGATCATTCAACAATTTATGTTGAGATCCGTGAAGGAAAACTACTTCACCATTACAAGAAAAGACAATAACCAACAAGTCTATGCTTCTGCTTTAGAAGATAGCTTATTCGGTGATACCGCTGGTAAATGGGCCTTATATAAATCCCACGTTGATGCTGGTTACTTATCCGCTGGTTATGTCGCCCATAGAGCTTATGCCGTTGTCCCATTATTCAATGAAGTAACAGGCGAAGCGTTCGCAAGTGGTGAATATGAACTTAAGTTCAATTACCAATTAGCCGCTACAGGCAATTGGGTCAGTAAATCTTACACCATCCACATTGATGGTGAGGCTCCAGTTGTTGAAACAATCACTGAATACAAAGACGCTAATGGTGTCAATCAAGTGAGAGTTTACTTCAAAGAAGAAAAGATGTCCCACGCCTTCATCGGTAACTACATCGTCGACGTCAATTTCGATGCCGAAAAGAATATGTACTATACCGAAGCTACAAAAGAATTCGTTGATAACGCTATCAATGAAATGAGCAATGGTGGTGACAAACGTTTATTCGTCGGTGGTGTTGACTACGCTAGAGGTACTTCTGGCTGTATCGTCCACTTCAATAACTACGATAATTTCTTATTAGGTTATCAAATGATTCAAGGTGCTGACTTAGATACATTCATGGACTTCACAGTCGGTGAAGGTAACAAAGTCACATTCGTGAACGTTAACACAGGTGAAAACGTTCAAATCGATTCCAGATATGTGAAGGCTAACTTCGACGCTGTCATCGATTATGATCCAGAACAAGAGCCAGTTGAGCCAACAAAGAAAGGCTGCAACGGCGCAATCGCCTCATTATCACTCATTATTGGCGCTCCTGCCTTATTGGGTGCCTCATTACTATTCTTTAAGAAGAAAAAAGGAGGTAAATAGTAAGATGAAAAAATTTACATTAGGAATTTTAGCAGTTAGCTTCCTTTCGTTAGGCGCTGTTGTTGCTTGCCAACCACCTACCCCTGACATTGTTGACTATGACTTCGCCATTTCCTTAAGTAATGGTTCAACCGTTATGAACAAAGGTGAAGAAGCTCACGTTAACATCGATGAAATCGGTGGCAATCCAGAAGATATTAGAGAATACACATATACTTCTTTAACACCATCAGTTGCGGCTGTTAATGCAAACGGTACAGTTACCGCTTTAGCAAAAGGTGAAACAATTATCACCGTTAGTGAAAGTAAATCTGAAAAGACACATTCCTTAAAGATAACAGTTATCGATGCTTCTCCAGCGGATGGTGGCTTCAACTATGCCTCCGCTTCTGGTAAAACCGCTATCGAAAAGAGAACCGAAATCCTCGGTGCTCTTGAAAAGAACGCGATGGATAATCACTTAACAGGTATCACCTTATTCGAAAATGGTGGCTATGTTAAATACAAATCACGTGTTAACTTACCAACAACTAACTACATTACTGGTTATGGTTTCGGCTTATTAAGTGAAGGTTCCTTAAAAGAACCAATGGCCGAGGAAACAGAATCAGCTTATAAGAATTATTTACACACTGCCTCTTCCTCTGACCCACACATGGTCAACGCTAGAGACAATGATGGTAGCCAAGTCTCCGACTTAGAAGGCTACATTACCTCTTCATATTGGGGTACCAAAATGAACGATACCAAAGACGGTTACGTCTGGTATCCAGTTCTTGCTAAAGACACAGTTAAATTTAACGGTGTTGATCGTGCAAACGATAGACCAATCCCAGTTTATAATGGCACTGAAGTCAAACCAGACGAAGATCCAAACCCATTAGGTCTCTATAGCACATGGAGAATCTATGTTAAGACTGGTGCAGATGGTCTTAAATACCGCTATAGCGGCACACCATGGGATGGTGTTGATTACGATCATAGACCAGTTGCTATCGAAGACTACGAATTTGCATTCCGTAACCTTCTTACTGGTTCTCATGGTTTATCCCGTGGTTCTCAAATCGCTTCTGACCAAACATATGGTATCGTCGGCGCTCAAAGATACTATAACAACACAAATGTTAAAGATATGTCCGATGAAAAGGCCTTAAATGTTTGGAATAACATGAAGAGCAAAGGTGAATTAGGCCTTGTTACTGGTCACGATGAAACAAACGGTGATTTCATTCAATTAACATTATTAAATCCTATTGATAGATTTACCGCGATGTACACATTATCTTCTAGTTTATATTCTCCAATCCCAGAAGACTTCATCCGTGCTCTCGGTTATAAAGCTGGTACACCTGAAGATAAAATTGGTTTCATTAGAGATGGTTCCAAGAGATATGGTACATTCAATGATAACAGTAGTGTTCCTGCCGCCCACCAAAACAAGATTTGTGACTCAGTTCTCTCTGTTGGTCCATATATGCTTGAAAGATGGGACAAAGATATGAGCATCTTCTACAAGAAGAATACTGAATGGAATGAACCAGGTAGATACAACATCGAAGGTATCAAGATTCTCATCATCAGAGCCGCTCAACAATCCCCAACAGCCATCTATGACCGTTTCAAACAAGTTGGTGACTTAGATAGCTGCGGTATTCCATCTCAATACATTGATGTTGAAGTTGGTCAACCAGACGTTTTCCAAACAAAAGGTAATTCCACCTTCAAACTCAACGTTAACTCTTGTACACAAGAAATGTGGGATACATTAAATAAGAAATTATGGAAGCACACAGATTCTGATAGATACATCTGCAAACCATGGATGAGTAACGATAACTTCTTAAATGGCTTATTCTACTCCATTGATAGAAAGACATTTGCTACAAAACAAGGTTCACAACCATCTATCAACTATTTCTCTGATTCTTACTTAAGTGACCCAGAAAATGGTGTTTCTTATAACGATACAGAAGCCCACAAGAACGCTATCGCGGCATATCAAACATATGACGCAGATGGTAATCCAACTTATGGTTATTCCAAAGATAGAGCTGTTTCTTGCTTCAAAGCTGCGGTTAGAGAATTAGTCGCACAAGGTAAGCTCAAATACGGTTCTGTTGAAAAACCAAACAAGATCTCCATCAACATTTGGTGGATGTATCAAAGTGATATCAAACAATACGGCGAAGATATCGAAAAATACTTCACAGATGCCTTCAATGATCCAGATGTTTCTGGCGGCACAATCAAGCTTGAACTCGATCAACAAGCCGTTACAGTTTGGGACAAAGTTTATACCGATCACTTACAAGTTGGTAAGTTCGACTTAGGCTTTGGTGCTATTTCCGGTAATACCTATAACCCACTTAACTTCTTAGAAGTTTTAAAGAGTGATAACTCTTCTAGCTTCACTCTTAACTGGGGTACAGATACATCCGTTATCTCCAAGACAAAACCATTAATCTATGATGACAAAATGTGGTCATTCGATGCTTTATGGTCAGTCGCAGACCACGGCGGCATCGTCAAGAATGGTTCTGTTGCCAAGACAGTTGAAATTAGCTACGTTGATTCCTTAAGAAACGACTTCTATAACGGTTTAGACTTCTCCGTGTGCACTAAGTTCATTGATGCTGAAGCAGCAACAATTGACCTCACACGTGTCCAAATCTACGTTGTCGGTTTCGGTGGCGTCGATGTTGAATTCACAAAGAGCGTTAACGAAAAAGGCGAATTGGTCGCAAATATCCACTTATCTCCAGAATTAGCGGCTCAAATCAATGCTGATATGAGACATGCTAACCACATGGATGATAAGGATAAATATCCAACATTATGGAATGAAACACCATTCACCTATGCTAACTACAATAAGTATTGGAATATTGATGTGTTCTATAGTTTAGCCATCACTTCTGACGGCAAACAAGGCACACCAACCGAAGCTTATGTTACTGCTGCGAAGAACGCTGATGACTGGACCGATAAGTAAGGAGGACTAAACCATGAAAAACAAAAAAGTTTTATTCCTCACTTCATTATTAGCCGTTGCTACTTTGGCTGGATGTGGTGCAAAAACCTCATCCCAGCCTAAAAATGACGGCGTTCCAACATCAATGATTCTTCCAGAAGCTTCTGATGTTCAAGGCTATGATAACGATAATGTCAAGTTCCCAGAAGAACTTCTCGTTAATCATAGAGTGGCCGCATTGATGGTTAATGAAACACTTCAATTAGAAGCCACAGAGCAATTCGGTTATGCCGCGAACAACGTCAAATATGAAGTTAAAGACACAACTGTTGCTACTGTTAGTGAAAACGGTCTCATTACTGGCTTAAAAGCTGGCGAAACAGAAATCGTTGTTACTGATAAGAACAATCCAGAGTTCAAAAGAACAGTCCCATTGGCTGTTTATGATCCAGTTGTTTCCGCTGATGTTGCTGGTATCACAAGTGCTTTAAAGGCTTATGAAACAGAACATCCAGTGAATGAAGTAGTTCAACGCAAGAGAATTACTAGAACATTTGCTAAACGCCCATATGTTGAACCAGTTGAAGGTGAACCAGAAAACGATACACCATATACCGTCTTCTCCAGAGATTATTCTGATGAAATGATGGTGTTCAGTGTTGAAGATGCCTACCTCAGAATCTTAGAAACAGACTCTGAAGTCAGAGTTACTGATGGCGCTGTTGACTTCACAACATATGACTGGATTTTCCACACAAATAGATATTACGATACACTCGTTTATCACCAACAAGGTGATGCAAAAACTTTCTATGCAGCAGCTACCCAAGACTACATGGATGCTGGTGTAAGAAGTGCGCCATTATATGACGTCTTAGATAACTTATTCACTGTTGGTCATACTTTCTTTGAAAATCAATTAGATAATGCCAGTTTTGAAGATATCACAGATATCGCTGAAAAAGACTATGACAATGTCGAAGATAAGAAAGTTGGTTCAATTGGTGACGGCTCATTGTTTGTCCATGGTATCCTCACATTCAAAGACAGCACTGCTGATAATGATGATGAAAGAAACTATGGTATTCCAGTTGGTACACCAACTCCAACAACCCAAGATTCAACTTGGATCGTTAGAAACAATAAAGTGGAAGCTATCTACTTCTACCTTGTTCAAAATTACATTATTGATGATTACGAATATCAAATGATCATGGATATTGATATCAAAATTGATGAAATCAGTGCAGATAGACACGAACTCGTCGTTCCATCTAGAGATGAATATCAACTCGTTGATTACTTATTCGCTATCTAATCGTAATAGTAAAACACAAAAGGACTGCTTAATGCGGTCCTTTTATTTTATTTTTTATCTTGATATTATCTTGTCTTTTTTGTAGGATATGTGTAATACCATTTGCCATTCTTGAAGAATGGCTGGTTTTGTGGTATATTTAGGAGCCACTTAATTTAAGTGGAGAAAGGAGAAAGCTAATGTTAAGGTATTCATTAAAAAGACTCTTACTTGCATTTGTAACCGCCTTTATTATTCTTACACTTACTTTTATCTTGGTTAAGGCTCTTCCTGTAACACTCAAGATTTCAACCAGTGCTGGTGAAAGAATGGGTTTCTATGATTCTCAAGTCGCCCTTGGTTATTTTAGTGTCATCGTTAAACCTGAAACCGAACATTATCAACCAACGATGAAGATTATTGAAAGCTTCGTTGTCGATAAAAAAGAGTATTTCTACTATCCAAGACCAATCCTTGAACAATATTTTTCATGGCTCGGTAACATTTTCACTAAATGGGATTGGGGCACATCCACATCCTTAGAATTAAATGCTTCCGCGATTAGACTTATTGGTAGACGTTTGCCAGTGTCAATGTCCATCAATATTATCGTTGTTTTGGTCTCTGTTCCATTAGGTATCCTTCTCGGTATCTATGCTGGTTTAAAGAAAAACACATGGATTGACCATACCATCTCCACATTAATCATGATCTTCGTTTCCATTCCTGGATTCGTCGTCATTACCTTCTTAATTTTCTTCTTCTCTTATCAAACAGGTTGGCTCCCACCTTCATGGCCGAGCTCTACCGCTCCATTAGGCACAAGAATCTTAGGCTACATCATTCCTGTTTTGGCTCTATCTTTCGGTTCTATCTGTGGCTATGGTAGAGGTGTTAGAGCGGAACTTTGTGAAGTTATGTCTAGTGAATACTTATTGCTTGCTAGAACAAAAGGCTTAACAAAGAACCAAGCAATCATTCGTCATGCTTTAAGAAATGCCTTCGTGCCAATTCTTCCAAGTATTCTTGCTGAATTCATTGGTATTTTAGGTGGTTCGATCGTTTTGGAAAGATTATATGGTATTCCAGGCGTTGGTAACATTTACTTTGAAGCGTTAAATAATACACCAAGAGACTATAACGTCTTAATGGTTGACATGGCTGTTTTTACCATCATTGGTTTATTAGCCGGCATCCTTTTTGACTTATCATATGGATTCATTGATCCAAGAATTAGAATGGGGGCGAAGAAATAGTTATGTTAGAAGATAAAGATTTCGAATTCGTAGAAGAAACCCCTGTTACTAATGAAGAAGCTCCGGCGGAAGAAGAGATTACCGCTGATGACTTCACTTTAACGGAAGTTGATTCTTCAATTCACGAACAAAAGTTCCAAACAAAACCAACAACATTTACTAAAGACGCCTTCAGAAGATTCAAAAAGAATAAATCATCTGTGGCTGCGACTTACATTTTGGGTACTTTAATTCTTTTATCAATCGTTATTCCAATTGTTGATAGAAGTAACATCAAAGATTCTCACCCAGACGAAATTTTCCTTTCGCCAAAATTATTTAATGCTGGTACAGGCTTTTGGGATGGCACAGAAAGATATTCAAACATCGCTGTTGATATTTCTGAAATGCCAAACGCTACCACAGAAGAAGAAAAACAAGAACACTGGTGGCCAAGTCCAGATGTTTATACTCAACGTTCTGCGATTTCCAAAAAGAAATTCACTGATTTGACATACGTTAACAGTCTTTCTAACTTAGGCACATTCGGTAAAGAAGGCTATGTACATTTTGGCTTCGATAGAAAAGAACTTAAAGAAGGCACCGAATTTGTCGAATTCTCTTCGCAAGAAATTCCAGAATTAGAATTAACTGCTGATAGTTTATATCTCAGCGCCTTCGATACATATGATGCTGAAAAAATTCAAGCTAAAGAAGGCAAGGAAGATTTTGGTCTTCCAACCAACTATGTTCTTGGCGATAGCGCCGTATTCTTCTCTTACTATGAAGGCGACACAAAACAAGAAGTCCAATTAATAGACTACGCTAAAAGACATGATATCGGTAGTGCGGTTGCTTCTTATAAAAAAGACAAAGTTGATATCGCTAATATCATTACTACACAAACTGGTAAAACATCTTTTGAAAAAGCGCGTTTCGCGGTCAAAATGCCTACAACTGGTGAAGATCGTTATGTTTGTAGCTTAATCGGCGCTCTTGCTTTCGAAAGCAACTTTGCGGAAGAAGAAACAAACGCTATCTTTGCTGATATGTCTTTCACTGATGCCACTAAAGCATTAACTAAAACAGCAAATGATAAATTTGCCTATTGGAGCAGTACTGGTCTTAGAACTATCTACCTCTCCAAAGCCTATTTCTGTTCATTTGTTTATGATACATATGAAGCTAAATACGGTATTGCCGTTGATCCAAACTTCTCCATCAAAGACCTTTTAAGATATCAAAAGAATGGTTGGATTTCTTTCAAAACTCCACTTGGCGATTCTACACTTCGTGACCTTGAAGACTTAGGATTCTATCTCGATGTTAATAACTTTACATGCCAGATTTTAGATGCTGAAAAATGTCCTATCACCAAGCCATTAACCATTGATGATTTTGTTTATCCAACACCAAGCGATGGCATTGCGGTCGGTGAAATCGTTTGTAAGGCAGAGGTTTGCCGCTATAAGAAGTTTGGTTATTCATCAATGCCAAGATTCCTCTTAGGCACAGATGAATCAGGTAGAGATATGCTTAAGTATGTTTTTGAAGGTTTAAGAACATCCTTAATCGTCGCCACCCTTACATTCCTCATTTGCTTCACATTCGGTGTTATTTGGGGTTCTATCTCTGGTTATTTCGGTGGCAACGTCGACTTAATCATGGAAAGAATTACCGATATCTTAGGTCGTATCCCATTCATGGTTTTAATGACATTGCTCATCCTTCACTGGGGTTCATCCTTACCAATGTTTGTCATGGCATTATGTATGACCGGTTGGATCGGTACTGCTTCCTTAACCAGAACGCAGTTCTATAGATTTAGAGGTCGAGAATATGTTCTTGCCTCACGTACATTAGGCGCAAGTGATGCTAGATTAATTGCTAAACACATCTTCCCTAATGGCTTAGGTACAATCATCACTGCTGAAGTTTTGATTATTCCAAGTGTTATCTTTAGTGAAGCCAACATCGCCTACTTAGGCTTAGGCTTACAAAACGTTTCATCATTAGGTGTTATCTTATCCGATAACCAAAAGTGGTTGAGTGTTCACCCATACTTATTATTATTCCCATCCATTATCATCGCGTTATTAATGATTTCATTTAACTTATTTGGTAATGGCTTAAGAGACGCTGTTAACCCAAGTTTGAAAGGA
>JAEEGJ010009248.1_pt1 | contig 26547 bp, 20 predicted proteins | sample 8958761 | NCBI WGS metagenome assembly JAEEGJ01 (sample SAMN16246546, study PRJNA631951) | gut metagenome | biome: gut microbiome; feature: rumen; material: RS-attached | host: Bos | place: Iran: Karaj | collected 2018-10 | reverse complement strand
TTGGGAAATAGATGAATATACAATTAGCTATGACCTAGATGGTGGAAGTGTAGAAGGAACTAACCCAACTACATATACAGCTGAAACTGATACATTTACACTAATAAATCCAACTAAAGAAGGATATACATTTGCTGGATGGACAGGAACAGATTTACCAGATATTACTGAAAATGTAACTATTGAAACTGGTTCAACAGGAAATAGAACTTATATTGCTAACTGGGCAGGAACATATAAGCTAACATTAAATTATAATTCAGTTAATGACTTTGATTATCAAGGTAGTGAAGATACATATTTAACAGAAGCAACTGGAACATATAAACTAGAAACTTGGGGAGCCCAAGGTGGATATTCATATGCTGATGGTGTTAAAAGGACACCAGGAGGATATGGTGGTTATTCAGTAGGTGAAATTAATTTATTAAAAGGCCAAAATCTTTATATTCATGTAGGTGGAAAAGGTGAAGAAACTTATGGACGTAATTCTGCTGCTGGTGGATATAATGGTGGTGGTAATGGCTATGGTGATCAAAGTGATGATGATGGAGGAGGCTCTGGAGGAGGAGCAACTCACATTGCATTAAAACCTGGATTATTATCTACACTAGAGGATTATAAAGGTAATCCAATATTCGAAGAAAATAATGTTGATATAAAGACATATGACTCAAAGACTATATTAATCGCTTCAGGTGGAGGCGGTGGTAGTACATGGACTTCTTATGGTACATCTGGTGGTGGATATAAGATTACTAATTCTGTAAATCAAAATGCGGGTTATAGATTTGGTAGAGGTGAAGATGCTACAGTATCTACATCAGACGATGGTAATGCCGGAGGCGGTGGAGGTTTCTTTGGTGGATACTATGGACATGCTGCAAATGGTGGTACTGGATATATTGGTAGTTCATTACTTACTAATAAGCATATGGCTTGTTATAATTGTAATGTAATTGATGATGAAAATATTAGAACTATTAATACATCTACTCATATTTATAATAAAAATCTTTATAACGATGTTTCAAGTGTTCCAACCGCTGATTATGCTAAAGAAGGTAATGGTTATGCAAGAATAACATTAATATCTGGAACTAAATCAGTTAAATATAATGAAGTAATTGGAGATTTACCAACTCCAACATCAAATAGATATATTTTCTTATATTGGTTAGATGAAAATAATAACCCAGTAACAGCTGATACAATTTATTCCCTTGAAGCTGATTCAACAATAACTGCAATTTGGGAACCAATAGAATATGATATTACATATAATTTAGGAAATGGTGGTACTACTACTAATCCTTTAACATATACATTTGAAACAGATACATTTACATTATCTGAACCAGAAAGACCAGGATATACATTCCTTGGATGGACAGGTACAGATATTGTTAATATAACTAAAACTGTAATTATTGAAAAAGGTAGTTATGGACCTAAAGAATATACAGCTAATTGGTCTAAAGAAACATACACTATTCAATATGATTTATCTGGTGGTACGGTTAGTGGAAGAAATCCAACTACATATGATGCTGAAACAGATACTATAACATTAATTAATCCAACTAAAACAGGATATACATTTACAGGATGGACAGGTACAGATTTAGATGCTCCATCTACAAATGTAGTTATTCCAACTGGAAGTGTTGGAAATAGAATATATAAAGCTAATTTTGGTGATATTAAGTTTAATATTTATCTTGAAGATTTATATAAAGATATTCAAACAAAAACAGAATTTGATCATAATGGAAAATTCAATGATGAAGGCTCTGAACAAGTATTTGTAGTTCCTAAAACTACTACATATAAACTAGAAACTTGGGGAGCATCTGGTGGTACTTTTGATGAAGTTAATTATCATGGTGGATATGGAGGATACTCTGTAGGTGATATTACATTAAATGAAGGAGATACACTATATATTAATGTTGGTGGACAAGGTATTTGTAATTATGCTGAACCTTCACCAGGAGGATATAATGGTGGTGGATCTTCTACATACATTAATAATGACTCTGTTCATGCATGCTCTGGTGGAGGAGCAACTTCAATTGCTACTTCATCTGGACTTCTATCAACTCTAGAAAATAATACTGAATCAATTGTAATGGTTTCAGGTGGTGGTGGTGGAGTTCATTATCACTCTAATGGTATAAGTTCCGGAGGAAATGGTGGAGGATATATTGGACAAAGTCCAATAAAAATCTATCAAAGATATGAGAATTGTACTGCTCCAACTGGTGGAACACAAACTGCTGGTGGAATACACTATAATGGTTATTCATCTGATGGCTCATTTGGTGCAGGTGCATCATTCTTCGCCACTTATGGTGCTGCCGGTGGCGGTGGATATTATGGTGGTGCATCAGGAGGAAGTGCAAGTTTCTGTGCATATTCTGGTGCAGGTGGATCAGGCTATATTGCTTATCCAAATTTAATTAATAAGAAGATGGTAACATATTCCGTAGATCCTACATATGAATCAAACGTTGAATCTACATATACTGAATTAACAAGTATTGTAACTGATAATGCAACAAGTAATTATGCTAAACGTGGAGATGGTTATGCAAGAATATCTTTATCTGAGGCAGTTAAAGAAGTTACTTATGGTAATGCTATAGGAACACTTCCAACTCCAACCGCAGATGGTTATACATTTATGGGATGGGTTGATGAAAGTGGTAATTCTGTAGATTCTGAAACAATATACAATATTGGTAGAGATTCAACATATTATGCTGTATGGGAACCAATTCCTTATATAATAACTTATGATTTAGATGGTGGAACTGCTGATAATCCAATTATATATACATCAGTTGAAAAAGTAGTTATAAATAATCCTACAAAGGAAGGATACGAATTCATTGGTTGGACAGGTACTGGTCTATCAGAACCAACTAAAGATTTAATTCTTCCAATTGGAAGTATTGGAAATAGAGAGTATACTGCTAACTGGCATGTTGAAGGAATGAGAATAACATATGATTTAGCAGGTGGTAGTTTTACAAATTCAACATATGAAACTACTGATTTTGATTTCATTAGTGATTATGATAAGAAACAAACTTTAGAATCAATTATTGGTAATGAAGGTTATATAGCATATTCGTTTGGATATAATAATGGTATGACGGATGCTAATTCATATAATACACATGTAAATATATATAATGATCATATTAATTTACCATCAGATTCATATCATATATTCTATACAAGATCAAATATTGATTTAACAAAATATTATTCATTTATCTTCTATAAGACAAATTATAATAATACAAGGGTTGGTTTTATCCAATATCCTAGTGTGGTTAATGGAGAAGGAAAATCTGGAAGAGTACAATCTATTACTAAAGTAGATAGTAATATTTTCATTGGAGATCTTTCTACTGAATCTAGAAAAGATACTAAATTCTTTATTAGTCAATATGGTTCAGATAATTATGGTGATGTTTACTTTGTGGCATTTAGTACAAAGACAGCAAAAGAATTAAAAGAAGACTTTATCAATGCAAAATACACTGGATTATCTTATAAATTCACTGCTCCAACAAATTCAACTTATAAATTAGAAGTATGGGGTGCATCTGGAGGAGGAGCTGATATTACTTCTAGTTCAAGTAGAAAAGGATTAGGTGGATATTCAGAAGGAGAAATTACTTTAAATAAAGGTGATAATTTATATATCAATATTGGAGGCGAAGGTTCCTATGGAAATAGTGCTCCAGGTGGATATAATGGTGGAGGTAATAGTGGTTCTAACAATTCCGGTTCCGGAGGAGGAGCTACACATATTGCTACAAAACTTGGTGAATTATCTACTTTTGAAAACGACTTAAATTCTCTTATTATAGTTGCCGGAGGCGGCGGTGGTTCTGATGATAATTCTGGTGATGATGGTTCAGGAGGATCTGCTGGTGGTTATATATCACAAGGTGGATTCATAAATGGAAATGAAACATTATCAACGCAAGCAACTCAATCAAATGGTTATGCATTTGGACAAGGACAAACACCTACTTTAAGATCTGATACTGGTGGAGCTGGTGGAGGTTACTATGGTGGTTTTGCAACTAATAATAGTTCTGGAGGAGGAGCTGGTGGCTCTAGCTACATTGGAAATAGTAATCTTACAAATAAAGAAATGTACTGTTATAACTGCTCTGAAACTACATCAGAAAATATTAGAACTACAACAACTACTTGTCGTTCTACTGATCCAAAAGAGCAATGTGCAAAAATCGGAAATGGATATGCAAGAATAATTAATTTAGGATATTATAAAAATGTTTATTATCTAGAACAAGTTGGTGATCTTCCTGTTCCAACTAGAGATAATTATGTATTTACTGGTTGGGTTGATGAAGAAGGTAATCCAGTTGATGCTGAAACAATTTATACATACACAGATGATATTACTTTAACAGCAACTTGGGAAAGAACTTATTACATTATTACTTATGACTTAAATGGTGGTTATGTTGAAGATGGTAATTACTATACATATGATTTTGAATATACTGATTCTAGAAAAGAAAAATTATTAACTACTCCATATAAAGGAACATATAAGTTTGAAGTATGGGGAGCATCTGGAGGAGGAAATGATATTACATCTAGTACAATGAGAAAAGGATTAGGTGGATATTCAGAAGGAGAAATCACATTAGATAAAAACACAAAACTTTATATTAATGTTGGTGGCCAAGGATTAGGCGATGGTACTCATCAATATAGAGCCGGAGGATATAATGGTGGTGGAAATGCCACATCAAATGATGATGGAAATACAAGACAAGGCTCTGGAGGAGGAGCTACACATATTGCTTTAAAATCTGGTCAATTATCATCACTTTCAAATGATGTAGATGATATCTTAATCGTTGCCGGAGGTGGCGGTGGAGGAGCTGGAAATGCAGCTATCATGTATGTCAATGGTGGATCCGGAGGCGGATATAAAGGTAATAATGGTGGAACTTATAGAGAAGGTTCTTGGTCTGCTACTGGTTTAGGTGGATCTAGTGAAAATAATGCTTCATTCGGTGTTGGACAAAATTCTTATGTCTCTGGCGGCGGAGGCGGATTCTATGGAGGATATGCATCTGCTTATAGTGCCGGTGGAGGTTCTGGATACATTGAAAACAGTAATCTTACAAACAAGACAATGTACTGTTATAATTGTGAAGAATCTAATGATATTAATACTAAGACTATTTCTACAACTAATTACTCAACTGATCCAGTTAGTAAGTACGCTAAAGATGGAAATGGTTATGCAAGAATTAGTTATTTATATAAAACAGCTTCCAAAAATGAAGTTATTGGTGAACTTCCATTACCAAAAAGAAATGGTTATACATTTACTGGTTGGGTAGATGAGGAAGGTAATCCTATAAATGAAAATACAGTTTATAATTCTACAAATGATACATCATTAACTGCTACTTGGTCTAAAGATACATATACTATTTCATATGATTTAGCAGGTGGTACAGTATCTGAAACTAATGAATCAACATATCAAGTAGATTCAAATTCAATAACATTAAATAATCCTACTAAACCTGGTCAAACATTCCTTGGATGGAGTGGAACAGGAATAGATGGTTTATCTATGAATGTAATTATTCCAACAGGCTCTTATGGAAATAGAACATATAGAGCTAATTGGAGTAGAACTGCATCTGAATTTAAGAATGAGTATACATGTAATAGTACTAATCAAATTTCAGGAACAGAATTTGCTTGTGATGGAACAAGTGGCAATAATTTAAGATATATTGGTGCTAATCCTAATAACTATGTATATTTCAATTGTCAAGATTATAATAATCCATCAGATACTACATGTGAAAAATGGAGAATAATTGGAATTATGCAAGGTTCTACGACTGCTAATACAAGTGGTAGTGGAGTATTTAGATATAAATTAATTAGAGATGAGTCACTTGGTGAATATTCATGGGATTCAAGTGATACATCTATTGCTGGTGGATATGGTATTAATGAATGGGGTCCATCAACTGATACTAGTAATAATCCATATCCAGGTGCTGATATAATGCAAGAATTAAATGGAGATTATTTAGACACTACATTAACATCTAACCCATATTGGTATGATGAAGTTGGTGATAGTAAGACTACAGAATTTGATATATCAAATGTACTTAATTTAGATTCTCAAAGTCTGATTAGTGATGCTATTTGGAATACGGGATCAATTATGTATCCTGATGAAGCTGATTCTACTGCAATCACATTCTATAACTCTGAAAGAGGAACAGATCAATGGGATAATGTTTCTTGGGCTCATCGATATACTTTCTATTTTGATGGTGACACAGCATATCCAGGTGATATTGTTAGAAGAACATCAACTTGGAAAGGAAAAGTTGGATTATTGTATATGTCTGATTATGGTTTTTCAACAGCTGGTGGTTCTACAACATCTAGAAGTAGTTGTTTAAGTATGAAAATGCAGGCTTGGGCCGATTATGATGATTGCTTTGACTATAACTGGTTGTATAATAATACAGCTTATTGGACAATTTCTCCAAAAGGATATTATAGTGCGGGGGTTAATCGTGTAAATGCATTAAAATTTATGTGGTCTACATATGCTGCAATGCCACTTAGTGTTAGACCTGTTGTATTCTTAAATGATGATGTTTATATTAATGGTGGTACTGGAACTGCTGATAATCCATTTACTATTATTTCATCTGATTTAGACACAAGTAGTCAAAATAATGAACCATCCGTTGGTGGATCATTATATAAACTTCTTGCAGATTCTTTAGATGTTAATATTAAAGAAAAGAATATATTAGTTTATGAGATGGAAGATAATACAGAACTAGATACAACTAAGACATATAAACTATATAAGAATAATGAATTAGTTAAATTTGATGAAAATGAACTTGGTTCTTATAATTATGGTGGCGATAATGCTACATTAAGACCTATAAAAGGAAGATTATACTTAAATGGTTTAGGAGTAGGTAATTATAAGTTAGTTAGTTCGGATAATAAAGAATTAGAATTTGGTATTAATTATAGTGGTAAGATATTTGGTAATGTTAGAGAATATACTAAAGAAGATAATTCTAATGGAGTTAAGACTAGCATAGCTAAATTGATTATCAAAAACCCATTAAATACATTAAAAATATTATTCTTTATATTATTAGTTATAATTATATTGTTATTAATGATAAGAATTAAACAACAAAAACAAAAAAGAATTCTATTTAAAAGTTTAACTAACAAAAAGGATGAGATTTAATCTCATCCTTTTTATAGTACAAGTATTTTATAGTATTTTAAGTTAACCATATATAGTTATTAATAGGGAATAATAGTAAAATTAACGTACAATTTGATATTAATCCTAATGCTTTTTAATAATTTGTATGTTATTATAGATTTATACAAATAGGAGGTATTTATGATTTGTAATAATTGTGGAAAAGAAATAGAATCTGGTACTAAGTTTTGTCCAGGTTGTGGAACAGAAGTAAAAGAAGAAAAGAAAGTAGTTAAGAAAGAAGTAAAGGTAGAAGCTGCAGCTACTACTGCAAAAAGAGGAAAAGGTTTAGGAATAGCTTCATTAATATTAAGTATTTGTGCTGCTGTAACTGCATTTATTCCTGTTGTTAATGTTTTTTTACCATTTATTTTAGCTTGCGCAGCTATTGTATTAGGTATTATAGGATTAGTTAAAAAACAAGGTGCTATGGCTTTAATTGGATTAATCCTAGGCGCTGTATCAATTATTTTAGCTTTCATTATGATAATTGTATATGCTGCTTCATTTGGTAGAGAAGCTAGTAAAGAACTTGAAAATGGATTAAATACTGTTAGAACTACAGTTAAAAGTGGTTATCCATATGGAACATGGACTTGTGTACCATATAGTAGTACTAACTTACAACAATATGATTATGAAAATATAGCTAGTGGAAATAGTAGAGAAGATCAAACAGTATTACATCTTTATACAGATAATACTTATAAATATGGACCATATACTGATTCATATAAGAATTACTATAAAGGAACATTTACATATGATATAGAAACAGATAAAAATAATGAAGCTTATAATAAATCTAATGATTATAAATTTATTATGATTAAGGGACCTATTACTGATGCTATGATTGATGGTGTTAAAAAAGATACTACTTCTGAAAATAGAATAGAATTAGAAATGGAATTATTTGGTCAATACGATTATGATAAAGCATTAATCATGTTTACAAGTTCTTATAACATGTATATGTGTGAAAGATAAGAAGGTTAATAAACCTTCTTTTTTTATGTAAAATACCCTTGTCAAATAAAGAAAAAATGTGCTATAATATCCTTGCTTTTAGAAAAAAATGCACAAATATTGATTTGTGAAACATGTGCCATTTATGGTGTGGAGCAAAGAAGAGATATTTGGAAGATGAAACAAAAGGAGGAATTTATTTATGACAGTAGTTTCAATGAGCTATTTATTAGAAGCAGGTGTTCATTTTGGACATCAAACTAAAAGATGGAATCCTAAGATGAAGGAATACATCTATACATCTAGAGATGACATTTATATTATCGATCTTCAAAAGACAGTTAAGAAGATTGAAGAAGCATATGATGCTTTAAAGAAAATTGCAGAAGATGGTGGAAAAGTTATCTTTGTTGGTACAAAGAAACAAGCACAAGAAGCTGCAAAAGAAGAAGCTTTAAGATCAGAAAGCTATTATATGGTAGAAAGATGGTTAGGTGGAACTTTAACTAACTTTAGAACTATCAAGAGAAGAATTAACAGAATTGAACAAATCGAAAAGATGGAAGAAAATGGTACTTTCGAAATGTTACCTAAGAAAGAAGTTATCAAAATCAGAAAAGAATATGATAAGTTAAAACTTTATTTCGAAGGTGTTAGAGAAATGAAGAAAATGCCAGATGCTATGATTATAGTAGATCCTAAGAAGGAAATTAATGCTATAAGAGAAGCTAGAAAATTAAACATTCCAGTATTTGGTATTGTTGATACAAACTGTGATCCAGATTTAGTAGATTATGTTATACCTGCTAATGATGATGCTGTAAGATCTATAAAAGTAGTTCTTGGAGTTTTAAATAACGCTATTTGTGAAGCAACAAATAAAGAATTAGTAGACTATGTTACTGAAGACGATAAAGTTAATATGGCTGACGTAGTTGAAGATATTAAAGTAGTTGAAAAAGAAGATAAAGTAGAAGCTAAAGAAGAAAAGAAACCAGCTAAGAAAGAAACTAAAAAAGAAGCTAAGAAAGTAGAAAAGAAAGAAGAAGTTAAAGAAGAAAAGAAAACTACTAAGAAAGCTGCTACTAAAAAAGAAGAAAAAGTAGATTTATCTACATTAACTGTTGCTGAATTAAAAGAAATGGCTAAAGCTAAAGGTATCGAAGGATACACTAAATTAAAAAAAGCTGAATTAATTGATGCTTTAAAATAATAAAAGGAGAATAAAAAATGGATGCAAGTTTAGTTAAAAAGTTAAAAGATATGACTAATGCTGGTTTAATGGATTGTAAAAAAGCATTAGAAGAAAATAATGAAAATATTGATGAAGCTGTTAAATGGCTTCGTGAAAAAGGTATTGCTAAGGCTGCTAAGAAACAAGACAGAATTGCAGCTGAAGGACTTTCTACTGTATTAGTAGATGGTAATAATGCAGTTATCTTAGAAGTAAACTGTGAAACAGATTTCGTTGCTAAAAACGAAAGATTTACTACATTACTTAGTAAATTAGCTACTGCATTAGTTAATAGTGATGCTACTACTATGGAAGAAGCTATGGCTGTTGCTACTGATGAAGGAACTATTAATGATTCAGTTATTAATTTAACTGCTACATTAGGAGAAAAAATTAGTTTTAGAAGATTTACTAAATTAACTAAGACTGATGATCAAGTATTTGGTAAATATATTCATATGGGTGGTAAAATTTCTGCATTAACAGTTGTTAATGGAGATAATGAAACTGTAGCTAATGATGTTGCTATGCATTTAGCTGCTATGAATCCTAAATATATTAATAAGGATTTAGTTCCAGAAAAAGATATCGAAGAAGAAAAAGAAGTATTAAAAGAAAAAGCAATTAACGAAGGTAAACCTGAAGCTATTGCAGAAAAGATTGTTATGGGTGGTATTTCTAAATTCTTTAAAGAAAACTGTATAGTTGAACAAGAATATGTTAAAGATCCATCTAAGACAGTTGGAGTATATCTTTCATCAAATAACTCTTCACTAGTAACTATGGTTAGATACGAAGTTGGAGAAGGTATTGAAAAGAGAGAAGAAAACTTCGCTGAAGAAGTTATGGCTCAAATGAAGTAATGATTTAATCATTACTTTTTTTATGCTATAATTTTATTAGGTGATAATAATGAATAAAATATATGTTAGAACTGAAAATGATAATATTGTATTAATATATAAAGATTTAAAGGTACCTGCTTATATAGGTAAAAATGGTTTTACCAAAGATAAAACTGAAGGGGATTGGAAAACTCCTATTGGTGAATTTGAATTAGGGGTAGCTTTTGGTAAATATGATAGCATTGATACTAAGTTACCATATTTAAAAATAGAAGATGATATGTACTGGGTAGACGATGTTAATTCTGATGAATATAATGAATTAATTAAGACATCTATTAAGCCTATGTTTAGTGCAGAACATCTAATAGATTATGTAGATGATGCATATGAGTATGCAATTGAAATAAAAACTAATCCTGATAATATTAAGGGTAAAGGTAGTGCAATATTTTTACATTGTAAAAGAAAAGAATATACTGCAGGATGCGTAGCTATAGAAAAAGAAGATATGGAAAAACTTATCGGAATGATAGATTTTGATACAAAGATAATAATTGAAGGATAATAAATATTTACTTTATTAATATTTTTTATGATATAATTATATTTAGAAATGAGGGATATATATGATAGATGAAATACTATTAGAAGTTGAAGAAAAAATGACAAAGTCTATAGAATCATTAAAAGATAGACTTACAAATATAAGAGCAGGTAGAGCTAATCCAGCTATGCTTGATGGTGTAAAAGTTAATTATTATGGAACTGATACTCCACTTAATCAAATAGCAAATATATCTGTACCAGAAGCCAGAAGATTACAAATTAAACCATATGATAAGAGTGCTTTAGCAGATATAGAAAAAGCTATATATGAAGCTAATCTTGGTTTAACACCTAATAATACTGGTGAAGTAATATTTATAGCTATTCCAGAATTAACAGAAGATAGAAGAAGAGAATTAGTAAAACAAGCTAAAGCTATGAGTGAAGAAGCTAAAATAGCTTTAAGAAATATTAGACAAGATGCTAATAATGATATTAAGAAACTTGAACTAAATGAAGATGAAGAAAAATGGGGAGAAAACGAAGTTCAAGAATTAATTAATAAATATAATAAACAAGTAGAAGACGTAGCTGCTGAAAAAGAAAAAGAACTAATGACAATATAGTCATTAGTTTTTATTTACACTTTACATTTGTTAATTAGTCATATTAATGTAAAGTGTGTTACAATAAAAGAGTATTATAGGAGGGAAAAATAATATGAACGAAACAACACAAAAACAGGGAAAATCGTTTGGTTGGGGAATATTAGGGTTCTTCTTTCCACTTGTAGGACTTATTTTATTCTTTGTATTTAAAAACAAAAAACAAGGTGCATCTAAAGCATCAGGATTAGGAGCTTTAATTGGATGTATACTTCAAGTATTAATAACAGTTATATCTTGTGCAGTATTCTTTGGATTAATTGGAAGTAAAAAAACTATTAAAGTAAAAACTGAAGGTATAGTAGTTACTATGGAAGAATACAAAAAGGCTACTGAATCTTACAAAGATTTTGATATAAGTGATATTCACTATCAAGCTGATTGGTCAGATAAAATCTATGATTTATATAAATTAGATAAAAAAATGGTAACTGTACTAGATAAAAGTGGAAATGTAGCATTTAAGGTAGAAGCTAAAGAAGCTCCAAGTGGAACTGATTATGACTTTTACATTATCTTAAATAATGGTAAAAAAGTAGAATTAAAAAATGATATTTTATTAATAGTAGGTCTATATGATTTCTATTATGATGATAACTTATTAATCTTTGATGCTGGAGAAAGTAAAGATGAAGTTTATTTCTATGAATATAAACAAAAAGAATTAGTAACAGCTTTCAATAAAAATGACCCAGGCGATAAAGGAATGTATGTTACTAATATTGAAATTTTAGAAAATAAAGATATTAAAATAAGTACATATGTAAATGCATTTGATACTAACAATGCCAATTCAGGAAAGAGCGGAGTAGTTATAGCTTATGAAAATGGTCTTTATAAGAACTTAGAAGAACTTAAAGCTGCTTTAAATAAGTATAATCTAGATGACTTTGTTTTAAGTGGAGAAATAACTTATAAACATAGTAAAGATGGTTATAAATTAAAATCTACACAATATAAAACAATTATTGAAGACTTTAAAAATGGTGGAAATAGTACTGAAGTAAAAGAATGTACAGGTACATTTGAACAAGGCACAAATAAACATGAATATGTATTATTTAGTCAACAAAGAGACTATCCACAATATGATGATTGTACATCAGTAACATTTAAATTAAATGATGACTTTACTGTTAAGTATCTTTATAATGATACTGATACACAAAAGAAGGGTGTTTATATAAATAATAAATACTATGATAGTGTAGCTATTCAAGGAACATTTTATATAACAGGTAAAACATTAGTAGCAGCAACTATGCATCAAACAACAGTTAATGGAGGATATTCAATAACATTAATTAATACAAATGGAGAAGCTTATAACTTTGCTGCTAATACTCAAGGAAGAGATACTAATAAACTAGATACTGAAGGTAAACGTGATGATTCCTTTGTAGTAAATGAAAATGGTGAACTAGTTATAACTGCAACTAGATTTAATAATGATATTGATAAAGATTACTTAGGTGATTATTCTTATAAGGATGTTACTTGTAAATTAAGTGTTGATCAAGTAGCTAGCGCATATAATACTACTGCAGATGGAGATTTTGAAATTGAATATACATATAAAACTACATCTGATGGTTTAGTAAACTTTAATTATTCATCTAAAAAGACTACTAAAACAATTAGAGAAGCATATAAAGCTTACTGTGAATAATAAATAAAACTAATGACTTATGTCATTAGTTTTTATTTACAATTTTCTATAAAATATCTGTCTTAATCTATGAATAATATGTTATTATATATGTATACGATAGGAGGAAAATTATGGCTGAAAAGTTTTGCGGAGAATGTGGCTCTGCATTAAAAAATGGTAAATGTCCTAAATGTACTAAGCCTGTTAAAAAACAAGCTAATGTAGTTAAGGAAGAACCAAAGAAAAGTGGATCTTCATTTGGATGGGGAGTATTAGGATTCTTCTTTCCAATAGTAGGTCTAATATTATTCTTAGCACTTAAGAATAAAAATAAAGGTGCATCAAAAGCGTCAGGTATTGGAGCTTTAATAGGAGTAGGTTTAGAAATACTTGCTACTATTATTACATTCCTAATGATACCTGTATTTGTACGTAAAACAGTAGATAATATGACTGAAGTAAATGTAGTAGTTAAGAAAGTGGGATCTGCTCCATATAGAAGTTTAGGGGACTATTATTATTTACTAGATTATAATGAAGCAACTGATGATTGTAAAGATTATTCTTGTTTTAATGATACTAAATTAAGAATAGTAGCATTAAGTGATGTAGATAGTTCATCTAAGAATAATGAATTATTCTCTATTGAAAGAAGAATAAAAGAAGGAACTTATGGTTCAACTGAATATTTCTTAGTATTTAATAGAGGAACTAGAGCACAAGAAGAATTTGAAATTAATGATCCAATGTTATATGAAACTAAGAAATTTAATTTCTATTTAAAAGATGATAAAATGTTATTCAGTGCTAAAGATGGAATCTATGTATTTGATTTAAAAACTAATAAAGCATTAAATCTATCTAATAGTTGGAGTGGTGATGATTTTAAAGGATATGTTCTTAAAGATGTATCTATTGAATCAGATAAAATAGTTGCTAAAATGTTAGCAGATTCATCTGCTATGGCATCTGAACCAACTCAAAAGTTTAGAATTGTTTATAAAGTAGAAGCTGGATTATATACTTCAGTAGAAAGTTTAAATGCTGATCTAGCTGCTTATAATATAGAAAATTTTATATATTCATATGAATATACATATGAAAAAGATGGTAAAAGTTTTATTGAAAAACAAGTTAAAAAGACAACTGTTACTGAACACGTAAAAGAAATAATTAGTGGTGGCAATATAGTTTCTGAAATTGATGTTAACAGTATTGATATGAGCAAGAAATTTGAAACTGCTAAATATGTACTAAATGATTTAAAACTTGCAGAAACTAATAAGAATTATGAATGGGAAACATACTCATTCTCTGTTGCTAATGGTCTATTAATATTAAAGGGATCATCTGATGGAAGAACATATGCTACTGTTAGTAATGTTGATAGAGCATATTATTTCTCTCAAGATGATTGTATAAAACAATTAGAATATTTAATTGTTTATTCTGGTAGTAAAGTATATTATATTGATGCTACTAACCATGTAGCAGCTGATACTAAAGCAGTAGAATTAAAGAATAGTTATACTAATTTTTATGTATCACCAGTTCAATCATATACATGTGGTGGAGGATATATAGCAATTGGTAAGACTGCTGATGGCAATTATTATGATTTAAATGGCGAAAAGTTATTTAAAAAAGATGTGTATAATGTTTATAATAGTCCAGATCTATATGTAAATGCTGATAGAACATATAAGCTTTATACTAAAGAAAGTAAAGCTAAAGCAGTATTTACTGATATATCTCAAAATGTAAGATATGTATTAGATGCTGATGGATATGTTTATGAAGCTGCATATGATGGTATAGATGGTACAGAAGCTACATTATTTAAGAATAGTAAATTATCTAAGATTGGAATTGATAAAAATAATGATATCATCTTAACATTTGCAGATGGTTCTACACAAAAACTAGATTACTTTGATGTAACATATTAATAACAAATGTCAACTAAAAAGGTTGACATTTGTTTTTATTTATTATATTATATATACAGTTAAAAAAGGAGGACATTATGGCTGTTAAAATTAGATTAAAGAGAATGGGTGCTAAAAAAAGACCATTCTATAGATTAGTAGCTGCTGATTCTAGAAGCCCTAGAGATGGTAAATTTATTGAAACTTTAGGAACTTATAATCCACTTGATGGAGATATTAACATTAAAGAAGAAGAAACTATGAAATGGTTAAGAACAGGAGCTATTCCTACAGATACTGCTAGAAACATTTTATCTAAAGCAGGTATCATGGAAAAATTCCATTTAGAAAAGAATAGCAAAAAAGAAGATAAAAAATCATCTAAAAAAGAGAGTAAATAATTATGAGTTTAGTAGAATTAACAGAAATGATTATTAAATCTTTAGTTAGTGATCCAGATTCTGTTTCAGTTAAAGAATTTGAAGAAGAAGATGGAATTCTAATTGAAGTAGTAGTTAATGAGGACGAAGCTGGAGCTATAATTGGTAAATCTGGTAAGATTGCTAATTCTATTAGAACTATAGTACAAGCTAGTTCTAATTTAAAAGATAGAAAGAAAGTTAAAATAAACATTACAACATTGTAATGTTTTTTTATTGACTTTATCTTCATATATTATATAATTAAGGTATAATGTAGGAGGGTTTAGGATGACATTATCTCATTTAAAAAATTTAAAAGTAGCATATGAAGGAAAGGTTAAATATAGACCAGTTATAAAAAAGATTGATCGTACTGAGAAGAAAGTTTATAATTATGGTCAACCAAAAAACAAGGAAACAATTTATTGCTCAGAAGAGACATCTGAAGCAATAAAGCGTATTGAAGATACTTTTAAAAACTATATAGAATATATGGCCGGAGCTAATTATAATGCAATGGTTGTATGGTGTGATTTAGGGGTTATTTGTAAAGATTCATCTGCTAAATGGTATGTAGATGGTGTACAAAAACATTATACTGAATTTGATGAAGATGAATTATATACACATGATGATACATTAAAAAAATCAATTATTTATAATAAACAATTAAGAAACTTTATATTTGAAGATATGATAGCTATTAGAATATATGATGCAACTATAATTTCAATAAGTGATCCTGAAACTTGTGAATATGGTTGTGATTGGGTAGATACTGAATATACAAGTAAAATATATTGTGTTAGATTTGCTGATTTCTTTAATTGTTTAAAAGCTCTTGGATATAAAGTGTTATCTAATGGAAAACCAATTGAAAGCTTTGATGATTACTATGATGCATTTATAGATTTTGATAATGTATATGGATTTAGAATAATTGCAGATTTTTCTAAAAAATCAGATAAGAGTTTAAGCAAACATCCTAAAAAGAAAAAACAAGAAGAGAAAGAAGAATAAAAGAGTATTTTTATACTCTTTTTTTGAGCCTCAAAAATTGGACAAAATAGGGGTTTTATGGTAATATATAGGGCATTCAAAAAAGGGGGTGAAATATATGACAAAAAGTATATCAAAGAAAACATTAGATTTTATATCTTTTATTCCATTTGGTATTGCTATTAGTGCGTTTATATTATATTTAAGATATACATTACCTATAATACTACACAGTAAGATTGCTGTAACTGGTTTAATACTTAGTTATGCTAATAGATTTAGAAATATTGCTATATTCTCTGCTATTATTGGTATTGTTACTTTGATAGTTACTTCTATCATATATCAAACCACTGGTACTAGAGAGGTTTATACACCAAGTTTAGTAGATTTAAAACTATTATTCGTTAAGTATAAATCAAATATTACTAAAGCTATTAACTTAATAACTATACTTTTATGTATTATATTAATATTATTATTAGGTATGCAAATAAATAAGCAAACTAATATAAATAAACAAAACTTAAATATAAAAGCAGTAGAACTAAAATAGTTCTACTGCTTTTTTGTATGCTTCGATTTCTAAATCATAATTGTCTTCTTTTATGTCATCTGTATTTAATAGTCTCTTAATATATTCTTGTAAGAAATAAGGATTTCTTATTAGTAGAGGGCCTATTAAATAAGTTCCTATAAAGTTATTATAAACAACTCCATATTTATTATCTTCGTTATATAAGAAATTCTTTTCTTTAGATATTATATGACCTCTATGGTTTTCAAAACCAATGATTTTATTACTTGATTGAGTACATGAATAATAAATATCATTTACTATTCTAGATTCATTATATTCAGTATAGTAGTTAAGTATATCTAAGGCTTCAATTTTTTCTTCGCCTTTTTGAATATATTTTCCAAATAATTCTACTGAATTACCAGTAGCTAAGAAAAATTTATTGCCTTCAATATATCTTTTAATATCATTCTTATATTCTTTTAAATAGTCTAGTGCAATAAGTAAATTATCATCTGTACCAGATCCAATATAAACTATATCGTATTTAGCAAAGTTTATTATGTCTCCTAAAGATATATAATCTATATTTACATTAACTCCTTGATTAGTTAATCTTTGTTTTAATGCTTTAATATTACCATCATCACCATAAAGGTTTAGTAAATCATAATATATATAACCAATATTCATTATTTACCTCCTTTAGTTTCTTTGATAAATGGTTCAACATAATCAAAGTTTAATATTCCATAAATATTACCTGTAGTTTGATTTTCAATTATTTCTTTCATACCATCAGTGTTTTCCATTATTATGATATCTTTTTCATCAAAACCAGCATATTTAACTCTAACTGCTATATCATATCTATATGGACCAGCACATATTATTTTATCTACATTATTATCATTTAATATTTCAAAATTAATATCCCATAACCAAGATAAATCAAAGTGATTATATCTTCTAGAGATTTGTCTTAAACCAATAACTAATGTTTTTCTTTCTTTATCTTTTAAAACATGTAGTAGGTTTAAATTATATGTTGCATTATTTTCTGCCTTACAATTTAAAATAGTATATTTTCTATCGTTAATAGTATATTCGTTAAATAACTTTTTCATTGTCTTATCATGATTTAATGCATTAACTATTTTTTCATCAGACATATTAATTGTTTTACATACTGCATATGTACTTACAATATTATATAGATTAAATAGAGTATCATTATCAATAGTTATTTTAACGTCATTATTAATAGTAACAACATTATCTCTAATAGAATCTATTTCATAGTTTATTTTGCCTCTATCAAAGTCACATTTAGGACATTCAAAGTCTCCAACTGAAGAGTAGTGGTAATAGTCATATACAAGTTTAGTATGACATTTAGGACAATAAGCTGTATTTTTAATATCATCTAATTCTTTAAAACTATATTGATTTTTATCTATACCATAATAAACTATCTTCCCATCAAATACATCTTCAAATCTTTTTAGTAGAGGATCATCAGCATTAAGTACTAAAGTATCAGTATTTAAACCTTTACAGATTTCTCCAAATACTTCTTCATAGTTACCTTGTCTTGGAGGTTGATCTCTAGTTATATTATTAATAGCTATAATATTTGCTTTAATATACTTAGTAACAAATTTTAAATATCTTTCATCAACTTCAAGTACTAGGGCATCAGCTTTAACAGTTTTACCTTTAGTAACTCTAATTATAGCAGTAGCTATACCATCTAATAAGTTTGACCCATAAACATTATGACCTACAGACATATTATTCTTTTTAAGTATATCTGCTATATACTTAGTAGTAGATCCTTTACCAGAAGAACCAGTTACCATAATAACTAGTTTTGGATATTTTAATTTCTTTAAATAATTTGGGAATAACTTTAAAACAACTCTTCCTGGAAAAGAAGAAGCATTGTATTTAAATATATTTTCCACAAAAATAATTGTCTTTCCTAAGACTGTTCCTAACATTATTATCACCTAGTAAAATTATAACATTTTACAATTATTTTTTAAATAAAAAAAGAATGAAATTCATTCTTCTTTTTTATCCTAATTTTTTTTGTTCTTCTTGAGAACCAGGATTTAATCTTGTAGAAAGGTGTATTAATGTTTCAATAGCTTCAGGTGAGTAAACATCTATTTGTCCACCATCATTTTGTAATGATAATAATATGCACCCTGTATTTTGATCAAATTTTATTTGCTGAATATATCTAGTTCTTGCTAAAAAGAACCCTTCATATCCATTATTACCAATAACACCAACAATATCATCCAATGCAATATATATTTTTCCACTATTTCTATCAATAGTAAATCCGTTTAAATCATAATTATCATATTTATCTTTTTTTATTGAAAGTTCACGACCTGTTGTAACACTAATTGCTGAATTTAATTCATTTATTCCTTTTTGCATAATACCAAATTGATTATGAAAAAATATATCATCTGCATAACTATCTAATTTTATTGTATCTGTATTTTCTATTGTTTTGCTTTCATCAATTTCGCCAGTTTCTTTATCAAAAAAGAATATGTTACTATGATTGTAAGGGGTATTGCTATCATTTTTTAATGAGATACACGCTATTAAGTATTTATCGTTAACTGCCATAGAACGAGTCCCATTCCAACTAGCAAAATCCATTCTTTTTTCCCAAACTTTTTCAAAAGTTCCTGCTTTATAGCAAATAATTCTTGGTGTGTCTGTATTATAATAACTTACATATAAATGTTCATCATCTGAGTCTATATTTGCAATACCATCTATACACTCATTTGCTATTCTTTTTACTACTTTACCTGTTGCTTGATCTATTATTACAATATTTTCACGGTCATAGTTTATTACAGACTTTGCTATTCCCATATGTCCGTTATCTAATTTTATAAAACATGAGGTAACAACGCATTTATCATTATCATCCTTAATAGATTTTATTTTACCGGTTTCTTCTAGCAAATCTGTAGCTTTCTCAAAACCTTCTCTTATAATTTGCATTTTTGTTTTAGGAACTGGTTTACTTGTAAACCCAAGATCTCTCCATTCATCATAAGCATCACTATATTCTACATGTTTTATTGGGACAATTATTTCTCCTTTTACAGATATATAACCCCATTTATTATCTTTTTGGACACAATATAATTCTTCATTATTCATATTATACTTGGGTATTATTTTATCATAATAATTCATGTCTAATCCTTTAGTAAGTTCTTTACTCATTTATATCACCTCTATGATAATATTATATCAAATACAAAAGTTTTTTTAATTAAGACTTTTATTTTTTACTTAAATATTGTAAAATATTCAAAGAAAAGAGGGTATAAATATGGGAAGAGCTTATGAAGTAAGAAAAGCTGCTATTCAAAAGAATGGTGCTGCAAAAGCTAAAATTTATTCAAACTTTGCAAAAGAAATATATATAGCTGCTAAGAACGGTGGTACTAGTATTGAAGCTAATGATAAGTTAAAACAATTAGTTGAAAAAGCTAAAAGAAGTCAAGTTCCTAGTGATATTATTAATAGAGCTATTGATAAAGTTAATTCGGGTGTAGATGAAAACTATCAAAGTTTAAGATATGAAGGATTTGGACCTGGTGCATCTAACCTTATAGTAGACTGTTTAACAGATAATGTTAATAGAACTGTTGGTATGGTTAGACCTGCTTTTACTAAATGTAATGGTAAATTAGGTGTTGAAAACTCAGTATCACATTTCTATGAAAATTTAGCTATATTTGCAGTTAAAGGATATACTGAAGAAGAAATGTTAGATCTATTAATGGAACAAGGAGCAGACATTAAAGATATTGAAGCTGATGAAGATACAATAGTTATTACTGGAGATGCTAAAGAATATAATAATATTAAGAAAGCATTATTAGCTATTAATCCAAACATGGAATTTGAAGTAGATGAAGTATCTATGGTTTCTCTAGATAAAGTTAAACTTGAAGGTGAAGATCTTGAAATGTTTAATAAACTACTAAATATGTTAGATGAAATAGAAGATGTACAAAATGTATATCACAATGTAGAATTATAGGAAGAATTATCTTCCTTTTTATTTTGAATAAAATGTGTTATAATGATAGTAGAGGTATAGGCTAATGAGTAGAAGAAGGAAAAGATTAAGAATCGATAGAATATTGATTTGTCTTTTAGTATTAGTTGGATTAGTATTTTTAATCAGATTTACTATATATACTATTTTTGGCTTTAAAATACTTAATCAAGCTAAAAAAGGCTAAACTGTTAAGTTATATCATGATAATGCAAATTTATGGAAAAGTACAATAAAGTATATTAATGAGAATATGGATGAAATAACATATACTTATAGGAATTATACTGTTACTATGGATTCTTCATATTTTAAGAAAAATATGAATATTAAACCTAGTACTGAAACTAAAAAAGTAACTAATAGCGAATTTTTAAAACAAAAAGGTCTATACATAAACAATAATAATATTATGGGAATAGCTACTAAGATTAAACTTAAAGTTCCATATTATATTAGAAAACATGGTTATTTAGATTTATATGGTATTGATGAAAGTGGTAATTATATACTATTAGAATCTAGAAAGAAAGTTAATAAATACTATACTTTAAATATATATGAGAATTATACTAATTATTTTATTACTTATATTAAATTAGAGTCTATTAAGACTACTCAAAGTTATACTTTAGAAGTGGGAGAAACTAAAGAAATAAAGCTTGAGTTTAACCCTAGTAATGCAACTAATAGAAAGGTAACTTATACAGGTTATGATAAAGATATTATATCTGTAGATCATGGCTTAATTAAGGCTTTAAAAGAGGGTAAAACAACTATTAAAGTAAAGGGAGAAGATATGACTACTTCTAAGATTAAAATAGTTGTTAATAAGAAGAAAGAAGAACCTAAAAAAGAAGAAAAGAAAGAACCAGAAAAACCAAAAGTAACTCAAGGTGACGATGGTATATATTATATAGATGGAATAATGATTGTTAATAAGAGTTATCCATTACCAGATACTTATAATCCTGGAGGATTACTTCCTGAGTTTATGAATGCATTTAATGAAATGCTTAGTGATGCTACTGAAGATGGTATTAAATTATGGATTCAATCAGGATTTAGATCATATGATTATCAAGTAGGATTATATGATATGTATGTTAGACAAGATGGTAGAGATAAAGCAGATACATATTCTGCTAGACCTGGTTATTCAGAACATCAATCAGGATTAGCAGCAGATATTAATAATCCATCAAGTTCATTTAATGGAACTAAGGAAGCTATATGGATTAAAGAAAACTGCTATAAATATGGTTTAATAGTTAGATTCCCAGAGGGTGAAGAAGAATATACTGGATATAAATATGAATCATGGCACTTAAGATATGTTGGTAAAGAATTAGCTTATAAAATACATGAAGCTGGAGATATATCTTTAGAACATTATTTTGGAATTGAAAGTAAATATTCAAATTAATGTAAAACCTTGTAAAGAATGAAATCAATTAATTGATTTCATTTTTTTATATTTTTATAATTAAAATAGGTGATATATATGAATATATTTAATGCTGTTTCTATTATAGAAATACTTATATTAATAACTGCTATTATTTGTTCTATATTATTAATAAAAATGATAATTAATAGAAAGAAAATGGTTAAGTTAGATGCTGAATTATCTCATATTAGAAATATAAATAATATTATTAATGACGAAGCACGCTTAGAGATGACGCTACCATTTAACCCATTTATGTAAACGTAAAAAGTAATTGTTATAATTACTTTTTTTGTGCTATAATTTTAGTATAGAGGTGAATAACATATGTATATATTAGCTAAATCAGTTTTAGCTTTAACAGCAGGTTTTTTAGTAGCATTAGTTTTAGGAGCTATTATAGTACCTTTCTTAAGAAGAAGAAAAATGGGGCAAATAACAAGTAAGTTTGTTAAAGAACATGCAGCAAAAGCAGGGACTCCTGTTATGGGTGGTCTAATATTTATATTATCTACTATTATTGTTTTAGCTATCTTACTTATTACTAAAAAGATAACTTATACAAGTAATCTTACAATTGTATTATTTGTATTCTTATCATATGCATTATTAGGTTTTATTGATGATTATAGAATTATTAAATACAAATCTAATGAAAAAGGATTAACAAGACTTCAAAAGTTTATAGGGCAAGTTATAATAGCAGTAGGATTTTTCTTGCTATATGTAAAAAATGGTATGGATCCAACAATTGAAATATATTTATTTGATATTAAATTAAATCTTGGAATGTTTTACGTAGTATTTATATTATTTATGTTAGTAGGTAGTTCAAATGCAGTTAATTTAACAGATGGACTTGATGGACTTGCTGGTGGACTTTCTGTAATAGCATTTATAGTATATGGAATGATTGCTTGGAATACAGGATGGTTAGCAGGTTATGATAATATTGCAATATTCTGTTTCATATTAGTAGGTGGTTTACTTGGATTCCTAGTATTTAATGGATATCCTGCTAAAGTATTTATGGGTGATACTGGATCACTAGCACTTGGTGCTACTTTAGCAACAGTTGCAATACTTACACATAGAGAATTATCACTTGCAATTGTAGGTGGGGTATTTGTAATTGAGTGTTTATCTGTTATAATACAAATAGCATCTGTGAAAATTACTGGTAAGAGAGTATTTCCAAAAACTCCAATACATCACTCATTCCAAATTAAGGGATGGCAAGAACCAAATATAGTAAAAGCATTTTATGTTGCTGGATTCTTACTTGGAATAGTTGGTATATTATACGGAGTATGGTTTTAATAAAGGAGAAATAAAATGAGTAAAGAAGTTAAAGAAACTAAAAAGGTTGTTAAAGAAGAACCTAAAAAAGAAGAAAAAGTGGTAGAAGAAGTTAAAGAAGAAAAAATATCTAAGAAAGAAATTAAACAAAAGGCTGAAGAAGGTATGACTCTAGACGAAATTAAAAGAGAAAATAGAAGAATCAAAAGAAGAAGCTCTACTAATAGATTTTTTGCCACATTCTTTTTACTTATATTATTCTTTATATTTGGTGTAGTTACTGGTGTTTATTTAGCAGATAAATATGATGTAACATTATTTGTTAAACAAAAAGAAGAACCAAAGAAAGTTGATCCTGTTAAAGAAGAATGTACTATTATTAATTGTGAAAGAATTACTTATTCAGGTATTTATACTGGAGCAGTTAATGAAAAGGAAGATGGTTCAGGAGCTGAATTAAATATTAAATTTGAATTAGATGAAAATGGAGCAGCTTCATTATCATCTACATTAAATGGTGAAGTAGTAGAAGTAAGTAGTGGTACTTATGAAGTAAAAGATAATAAATTAATTTATTATAGAATGTATGCTAAAGGTGGAAATGACCAAAATAGTAATACATACTATATTAAAATAAGTTCTACATCAAATGGATCATATAAATACAGTACTTTATTTGATAATGGTAGAACAAGTGAAACATTTAATATTACTGAAAATGGTTTTACTTTAGGAAGTTATGCTAAAGCAATTATTTCAGTAGATAAATTTGTTGAATTAAGTAAATAAAATCTGGTTATCCAGATTTTTTTTATTTATTAAAAATAAAACATTTTACTTTTTATTCATTTTTTGATATAATTTATCTATGATAGAGGGGTACCCGGAAGGAAGGATAAAAAGGTATGAAAAAATTTAAAACGTTATTATATGTAATGCTTTTTGCATTAATATTATTACCAGTAAAGGTATTTGCTGCAGCTCCTATAACATTTTCTATAGTAGATGGTCCAGGAACTGTTAGACCAGGTCAAGAGTTTACAGTTAGTGTTAAAGAAGAAGGAGCTAATGATAGTAATAGAACATTAGGTCGTTATTCTGTTAAGATTACATTTGATGGATCTGTTCTTCAATATTTAGGTGGAGCATCTTCTCAAAATGGTAGTGAATTATATGTTAGTGGCAATGGTCAATCTGGAGATGCTACTGTTGGAACTTTAAAATTTAAAGCAGTAGATAATGCAAAAGAAGGATCTACAAATATCACAATTGAAGGTGCTGACTGTAATTTAAACGGTGAAGATATTCAATGTGGTGTTGCTAGTGGTTCAGTTAAGATACGTGCTTTAGGAACTGATTCAACACTTAGTAAATTATCTATTCCAAATACACCACTTACACCTGCATTTAATAAAAATGTTAAAGATTATACAGCTAATGTAAAAGATGTTACTTCATTAACAGTTAATGCAACACCTACTAGTAATTATGCATCAGTTCAAATTAGTGATAATTATAAGAACTTACAAAAAGGTGAAAATAACATTCAAGTAGTTGTAACTGCAGAAAATGGTAAGAAAACTACATATACTATTAAGGTAAACCTAGAATTAACTCCTTCAGAAGAAGAGTTAAAGAAAATGAATGCTAATTTAAATACTTTAGAGATTAAAGGACAAAAGATTGAATTTAATCCTGAAGAAGTTAAATATTATTTAGATGTTACTTATGATGTTAAAGAATTAGAAATAGTAGCTACTCCTGCTAATGAAGCAGCTCAAATTCAAATTGTTGGTAACGATAAATTAGTTGTTGGTAAAAACACAGTTAATATTACAGTTACTGCAGAAGATGGAACTACTACTAAAACTTATTCAATTTTAGTAACAAGATTAGCAGAAAACAAAAAGATTGTTCCAACTTGTCCTGATACTACATCAGTAAAAGAATGGATTATATTTTCAGTAGGATTATTCCTAACATTTACGTTAGGTATTGTACTTGGATATGTGCTTGGTAAAATAGATATATTAGGTAAAATATTTAAGAAAAAAGTAGTAGAAGAAGAACCTGTTGAAATACAAACTTTATCTGATACAATTGACTTAAGTGATGTTGTAGAAGAGATAAAAGATGAAGAAGATGTAAAAAAAGCTTAAAAAATTAAGCTTTTTTTATTTTTTTAGGGGAATTTTCTTTATTTATGGCGAATAAAATAGTTGTTGGGAGTTTTTTATGAATAAAATAACATTTGAAGAAGTACTTAGTATTCAAAGAAAAGTAAATATCGTAGATGTTATTAAAAATTATATTTCACTTACTCCAAGAGGAAAGAATTATTTTGGAGTATGTCCATTTCATGATGATCATAATCCATCAATGAGTGTATCAGAAGAAAAGCAGATGTATAAATGCTTTGTATGCGGTGCATCAGGTAATGTATTTAACTTTGTTAAAGAATATGAAAAGATACCTTATTATGCTGCAGTTAAAAAGATTGCTGATCAAATTGGTGTTAATTTTGAATATCATGAAAAGAAAGAATTTATAGATGAAACTG
>JAEEGJ010009246.1_pt1 | contig 26548 bp, 18 predicted proteins | sample 8958761 | NCBI WGS metagenome assembly JAEEGJ01 (sample SAMN16246546, study PRJNA631951) | gut metagenome | biome: gut microbiome; feature: rumen; material: RS-attached | host: Bos | place: Iran: Karaj | collected 2018-10 | reverse complement strand
GCCGCCGGAGATGTAGTAATCGCCGTAAGACCAGCCACTATGACTCTTATTGTAGAAGGTCTTGAAACGGCCACCTTCGATGGTTACGGTACCGGAACCAACGGAAGTGACGTCGTCCTTTTTCATATTGTTGATCTGCTTATAGTCACCGCTGCGAATCACAAACGGATGGCTATCAGTCCAGAGGATACCGTTCACAGTCATATTCTCCAGGATTACAGTTCCGCCATAACCGTCGTTGAAGCCCGTCTTGCCGTCAAAGCAGTCACTCGTCTGGGTAAACGTGCCGTTACGGATTGTTATGCTTCCCGATGTGTTCTGCATCCAGAATACCCTGTTCACCGAGTGCCCGTTCATATCGAAAACCCCATCCTGTGCTCCGTAGAACGTCAATTCTCCAGGGTTGTCTTCCAGCAGGGTAAGCGTTCCGCCGTTCTCGCAGAGGGCGTTGATTGCACCCGCGATGCTGTAATACGGGGTGCTCCCGTCGCCATACTGCATGGAAGTAATGGGAGACATGGTCACGGGTATGCTCAGGCCTCGGAAATAATCCTTGTACTGGCTCCATGCGGCATTGCCCTTATACGAATCCAGAAGCGCCTCCGGCACATAAATCAGCGGCTTGGGATGGGCAGGATAATTGGTGAAGCGCGTTGCCAAAGACACAATGGCCGCACCGTTGCGGATATAGATAGCCTGCATCGTCTGGATGTCGTGGAAGCAGTCCTGGCCGAGGGTGGTGATGTGCGAACCCAGATCAACCGTCTCAAGATGCGAGCATTCACGGAATGCATCACTCTTGACTGTTACCACGGAAGGAAGTTCTATGGACACAAGGGCGTAATTGCGATAGAATGCATCCTGGTTCACAGTAACCACATTGGGGGCGGAAACCGAACTGATGAGGGTGCAACTTGTGAACGCGAAGTTCCCCACGGTAGTTACATCATTGAGATTAACGGTTGTGAGGCTGCTGCAACCGCCAAACATATAGTTGGGTACCGTCGTCATGCCGGCCGGCATGGTGATGCTGGTCATGGGCGTTCCTTCGAATATATGTTCACCCATTGAGCAGTCGTGAAGACCGGCAGGGATGTCGGCGAGAGCCGTATTGGCGAAGCAGTAATTTCCCATCGTCACCACCGATGCCGGTATCGTTACCGAAGAGAATAGCGAACAGCTGGAGAAAGCATATTGTTCGATGGATGTCAGAGAACTACCCAGCGTGGCACTAATGAGAGACGTACATTCGCTGAACGTTCCGTTTGGCACGGTTGTCCAGTTTGAAATATCGACGGCGGTAAGCTTCGTGCTGGCAAATACGTGATCACTCAAGGTGATGCCCGTCCGGTTAATGCCGGCAGGCAGGCTGGTGAGCCCGCTGCTGGCGAAACAATAACTGCCGATGGAAGCCAGCTGGGCCGGAATTACAACCTTGCTACCATCGGTAAGTGCGGGGCAAGAGCGGAAAGCGCTGCCGCCAATCGACGTCACTCCCGTACCGAAATGAACCTCGCTCAAGCTCTTCCAGCCCCAGCAGAAATTGTTCGGCACCGACGTCCAGTCGTCCGGGAAAGTAATGGACGCAATGGGACAGCCGTAATAAGGCTCATCACCATAAGTAATAGTCTTTCTTCCCCATCCGTCGGGAAGTGCCGTAAAGCCGCAGTTCCTGAAGGCCAGCCCGCCGATGCTGGTTATATTTGCCGGGAAGGAAGTGTTGACAAGTTTGGTGCACCCGTCGAAACAGAGATACGGGATAGCGTGGAATGTTTCATTCGCCGGGAAAACCACTGTTGTCAGCGACGTGCAGCCCGAGAAATTCTCCCTTTCGCTCAATGTAACAAGAGCGGCGGGCAGGACAATCTCTTGCAGGGATGTACACTGCGCAAATGCGCCCTTTCCTATAATTGTAATATTGGGAGAGAAGTCGATGGTTTCCATGCCGCTGCAGTTGGCAAAAGCGCTCTCTCCGATGGTCGTAACCGATGAAGGAAGCGTCAGGGACGGAATCGCCCAGCAAATGTTGAAAGCGCATTTACCGATAGTCTGGACATCGGCATTGAATGTAATTGTCGATAAATTAGTGCAGTTCTCAAAAGTATAATCAGGTATGTCGATATCGTCGTTGAACGTCACCTTGGTAAGACTGGTGCAGCCCATGAACAAGCCCGTGCCCATCGTTTCCGGCGTATGGTCAAATACGACTTCCGCAACCTTAGAGGCCCTGAACGCATCGAAATCGATTCTGGTGAAATTGTTTCCGATTGTGAAAGTCCCGTTCAAATTGGTGTTCTGGAAGGCGCCGGCATAAATCGTCGTGATGTGCGACATGTCGTCCGGAACGAACTTGGTAGAGTTCACGAAGGCATATGTGCCGATGGTGGTGAGATTTGCAGGGAAGTTGAGACTTACCATGTTCGAACAACTCTCAAACGCGCGTTCGCCGATGGATGTAACCGTTTCCGGGATAGTCATCGTCTGAATATTGCCGACGCTGCGGAAAGCATAGTAACCAACGCTGGTTATTGTGCCCGAGAAGGTTATGACACCCGTCTTTGTTCCGGAATCGTACTCGTGGCTCACCACGGTGAGGCCATCGCCGAACACGGAAGCATCGGCTCCGGCGGCGTATTTGTTCACCTGCGATGTGTTGGAAGTAGTATAGGTAATCTGCGCCGTTTCATTCTTGAACGTAGGATTGGAAATACTGACGGGAGTAATCATGCTCCGCTCCACCGTAACCGGATTCTTGCTCTTGAGCGTGCATATTGTGCCGTCCGAAGCTTCGATAATAATCTGCAGCTTGCCGTATTCCCCGGCGGGAACCGTGATAAAGAACGATGTAAAGGTCGATGTGTTCAGCGCCACCGGCGTTGCGCAGATAAGCGCAGTACCGTTGGTGCCGGAGGTGGGCACGGCCGCATCGGACACCACGTTGAAGCGGCCGCTCATCGGCTTAGGATCGGAGCCCTTATCGGCAAGGGAAATCGAGCTCACGCTCTTGTCTCCCTTGAGCTTGATTTGGATTATGCCGCAGAGGTTCTTGAAGGAGAAGCTCAGCTCGTCGGATTCCGCATACATAGGGAAAGCGGCGATGCCGTCGGCCACATAAGGCTGCTCTGCGGGAAGGATGAAATTGAAATACTGGTCGGTCGCAGAGCTGGGATAAATCGCTCTATACCTTGGACTTACATTATTCGGAATGGGCTTGTTTCCGGTAAACTGGGCTTTGTCATAACCGGGGCCGTAACCGGCAGGCTGGTCTTCCGTGGCAAGGGTTTCAACATAGCCGTTCACCTTGATCTGGTCGCCGGCTGCCCAAAGGACGTGATACACCCCAGAGTCCTCAGACAGAGTCGTCTTGGTTTCGGCGGTTTCCGTCTTCGCGGTTATAACCACGGTTTCGGCCGGTTCCACTATCACCTCCTGTTCCTCCTGCGGCACAGGCGGCTCCTCAATATTCTGTTCTTTCGTGCAGGAGAACACGGCGAAGGCTGCAACGGCAGCCAAAAGAAATAGCTTCTTCATGCTGCTGCCCTCCCTATTCGAAATCGTTGTCGTCCAATGCGGGCTTGATGCCAACAGTCTCTGTGCCGGTGTTGCTAAGGATGCAAAAGCCGTTTTCCCAACGTGGGGTAATCACTTCTGCCACCGGCGCTTCATACATTTTGCTCATATGCGCGTGTGTTAAACGTACAAATGTAGGGATTATTCCCGTGAAAATGATTACATTTGTGAAAATAATTAATTTGATATGAAGAAGATTCTAGCCCTTGCGGCGGCGCTTTCAATATGTTTGGGAGCGTGGGCCGATGAAGGAATGTGGCTGCTCCCGCTTCTGGAGAGCATGAACATCGACATTATGCAGCGTGAAGGATGCCGGCTCACGGCGGAAGACATCTACAGCGTGAATCACAGTTCACTGAAGGACGCCGTGGTGCAGTTCGACGGCGGTTGCACCGGAGAAATCGTTTCGAAGGACGGCCTTCTGCTCACCAACCACCACTGCGGGTATAGCCGCATCCAGGAGCTCAGCACCCCGGAGCACAATTACCTGATGGACGGCTACTGGGCCCTCAAGCGCAGCCAGGAGATTCCCGTCCCGGGGCTCACCGTGAAGTTCCTCGTGTACATGGAGGATGTAACGGACAAGATGGCGGATCCAGCAGCACGCCCCCTGGCGAAAGCGCTCATCGAGAACGACGCCAAGGAAGCGAATCCCGGATGCGAGGTGATGGTGGAATCCTTCTACGACAGCAACGTCTTCTACCTCATCGTCTATAAGAACTACACGGACGTCCGTTTCGTGGGCGCTCCCCCGTCCTCTATCGGCAAGTTCGGCGGCGATACGGATAACTGGGAATGGCCCCGCCACACCGGCGACTTCTCCATGTTCCGCGTATATGCCGATAAAAAAGGCGAGCCTGCCGATTATAACAAGAACAACGTTCCCCTGAAAGCCAAGAGCCACCTCAAAATCTCGCTCAAGGGCGTTCAGGAAGGCGATTACGCCATGGTCATGGGCTATCCCGGCAGCACCCAGCGCTTCCAGACCGCAGCCCAGCTGAAGGACATGGAGCAGGTGCACCGCATTGCAATCGACGCCCGCCTTGTGAGGGAGAATCTCATGTGGGACGCCATGTGCTCGGACGCGGCCATCATGCTCCAGTATGCCGACAAATATGCCATGTCCACCAACTATCGCAAGAAATGGCAGGGCGAGGAAAAGGCTTTCAGGGACCTTGACATCATCGCCCGCCAGGAGGCAAGGGAAGAGGCGTTCATCGAGTGGGTGAACCAGAACCCGGAAAGGGTGGAGAAATATGGCGAGGCCCTTGACAGGATTGCCGCCGCAACCGCGGCCGCATCGCCCGTGCAGAAAGCTTTCAACCTTATTTACGAAAGTGCATTCCAGATAGAAATCCAGGGACTTGCCTTCAGCTTCATCAACGATGTGCTGGGCGCGGTTCAGGGCGAAGGCGCTACCATAGAAAACGCAGTTCAGGGCGGTCTGGATAACCTGAAGAAAGAGTACGACAGCTACTATGCCCCTCTGGACAAGAAAGAAACCGCCGCGCTTCTTTCCTTCTTTAGGGAGAGAGTGGACACTTCCCTCATCAACATGAACGGCATCATGCCGGAAGGCGAAGATTTCCTGAACCTCGATATCGACAAGTATGTGACGGATCTTTTCAACACATCGGCCTTCGTAGCCTATGAAAAGGTAAAGGAAGTGTGGGAAAACGTCCACACCCAGGAAGACCTTCAGGCCGCGATGGACGATCCCGCAATGCAGCTTGCCTTCAACGTGTTCAGCAACGCATACAGCCTGTATCTGCAAACGGAGCAGCTGGACGAAGCCATGGAGCCCTATCGCGCCGCATACACCGCAGGCCTTCTGGAATGGACTGAAGGGCAGCCCTCATACCCGGATGCAAACTTCTCCATGCGCCTCACCTACGGCCATGTGAGGCCCTACAGCCCCAAAGACGGCCTCTTCTACGACTACTTCACCACCCTCCGCGGCGTTCAGGAGAAGGAAGATCCTTCCAACCCCGAATTCATCGTCCCGGAGGCCCTCAAGCCCTGGTACAGCGCCAAGCCCAAGCAGTTCGGCAAGTATGCCGATAAGGACGGCTCCCTGCACCTTTGCTTCCTCACCGACAACGACATCACCGGCGGCAACTCCGGTTCGCCGGTCCTGGACGCCTACGGCCGCCTCATCGGCCTTGCATTCGACGGCAACTGGGAATCCATGAGCTCGGACGTGATTTTCGAGCCTGAACTCCAGCGCTGCATTTGCGTGGACATCCGCTATGTGCTCTTCTGCGTGGAGAAGCTGGGCGGGGCCAAGAACCTCATTCGTGAAATGGACATTGTAAAGTAGTATGAAAAAGTTTATCGCTATAATCGCGGCCGCACTGGTTTGCCTTGGCGCCAGGGCCGATGAAGGAATGTGGCTCCTGCCCCTTCTGGAACAGATTAACGGAAAGGCGCTTGCCGATGCCGGCTGCCGCCTCACCCCGGACGAAATCTACAGCATCAACCACAGCTCGCTGAAAGACGCCATCGTGCATTTCGGCGGCGGCTGCACGGGAGAGATCATCTCCAGGGACGGCCTTCTGGTAACCAACCACCACTGCGGCTACAGCAGCATCCAGGGTCTCTCCACTTCAGAGCACAATTACCTGATGGACGGCTACTGGGCCATGACCCGGGCCGATGAAATCCCGTGTCCCAACCTCACCGTCACCTTCCTGGTGAGCATGGAGGACGTAACCGACAGGCTCGCCGGCCTTGAAGACCCCAACCCCGTCCGCCGCGAGCTCCGCAAGGCTGCGGAGGAAGCCAATCCCGGCTGCCACGCCCAGATCACGTCGTTCTACAACGACAATGTGTACTACCTTATAGTGTACAAGACTTATGACGATATCCGCTTCGTTGGCGCGCCCCCTGCATCGGTGGGCAAGTTCGGCGGCGAAACGGACAACTGGATGTGGCCCCGCCACACCGGCGACTTCTCCATGTTCCGCGTGTACATGGCTCCGGACGGCAGCCCCGAGGCATACTCGGAGAGCAACGTTCCCCTTGCCGCGGAGCGTCACCTGAAAGTGTCGCTCAAGGGCGTGCAGAAGGGCGATTACACCATGATTCTTGGCTATCCCGGCCGCACCCAACGCTTCCAGACCGCAGCCCAGCTGCAGCAGATGATAGAGGTTCAGCGCATCGCCATTGATGCCCGCACCATCCGTCAGGAAATCATGTGGGAGGCCATGTGCGCAGACCCTCAGGTTCAGCTCAAATACGCCAACAAGTATGCTTCATCGGCCAATGGCTGGAAGAAGTGGCAGGGCGAAGAACTGGCTTTCGGCAAGCTCGGAATCATAGACCGCGAAATAGAAAAAGAGGCCGCTTTCATGAAATGGGTTGGCAAGAAGAAAACCCGCAAGGAGCAGTATGGCGACGCCCTGGACCGCATTGCCGCATGCGTGCAGGCATCGGACGAGGCCCGCAAGGCAATGACGCTTCTTATGGAAGCCCCCTGGCGCATCGAGCTCGTGGGAATCCTGTCGGCCATGTCGAACTATAACCGCAGGACTCCGGGAGCATCGGCAAAAACCGCTCTCGAAGCAATCAAGGGCGTTTACAGGGACTATGTGCCGGAGCTGGACCGCAAGGAAGCCGCCGCGCTCCTTAAGTTCTATCGCGAGCGCGCTCTTGAGAGAGACTATCTGAACGACCTTGGCGGCGGATTCGACAATTTCGCCTCCATCGACATAGATGCCTATGTGAATTACCTCTTCACCAATTCCGATTTCGTGGATCCCAAGTACATCGGAGACGCTCTGGACGACGATCCGGATGCGATTTTCAACGATCCGGTGACAAGGCTCTACGCAAGCATCTATAATGTTTATCGCACCCGTCTGGCGGAATATAACGAAGCCATCGAAGATCTTGACGCCGCCTTGAAGGCATACACCGCGGGCCTCATGGAATGGCAGAAAAAGCAGCCTTCCTACCCGGATGCAAACTCCACCATGCGCCTCACCTATGGCCACGTGCTGCCGTACAATCCCAAGGATGCAGTGCGCTACAGCTACTTCACCACCCTGGACGGCGTAATGCAGAAGGAAGATCCCACCAATCCGGAATTCATCGTTCCCGCTGGTCTCCGTGCCCTTTGGGAAGCCAAGGATTTCGGCCAGTATGCCGATGCGGCCGACGGTAAAGTGCACACCTGCTTCCTCACCAATAACGACATCACCGGAGGCAACTCGGGTTCGCCCGTTCTGGATGCCGACGGCAACCTCATCGGCCTGGCATTCGACGGCAACTGGGAGTCCATGAGCTCCGACGTGATGTTCGAACCGGACCTGCAGAGGTGCATCTGCGTGGATATCCGCTACGTTCTGTTCCTGGTGGACAAACTGGGCGGCGCTTCACATCTTATTAAAGAGCTGGATTTCGCGGAATAATGACAGAACAGGAAATCTTTGGCTGGATAGAAGGTATTCAGCACCCCGGCAGGGAAGACAAGACTCTTGCCGAGCTTGGAATCATACGCGAGGTTCTCTTGGACGGCTCTTCCGTTACGGTTACCTTGGCGTTTCCCCGTAAGCCGGATCCTCTGAAAAACTACCTTGTAGGGGCTGTTAAGGCCGCCATTTACAGGGAGGCTCCGGAGGGCACTACGGTTGAAGTAAAGACCGTGGTTTCAGACCCCGCGCCCCAGAAAAAGGCTCCCGAGCTGGGCCTGGACCAGGTGGCGAACGTGGGGCATATCATCGGCATAGCTTCGGGTAAAGGCGGCGTGGGCAAATCCACAGTCGCAGTGAACCTTGCCGTGGCTCTGGCCAGGCAGGGATTCCGTGTTGGCCTTGCCGATGCCGATGTGTACGGCCCCTCGGTGCCGCTGATGACCGGAACCGAGGGCTCCGTTCCGGAAATGGTTCGCGAAGGCGAGCAGGACCTGATGGTTCCCGTGGAGAAGTTTGGCGTGAAGTGGATGTCCATCGGGTATTTCGCAAGGCCGGACCAGGCGCTCATCTGGCGCGGGCCCATGGCCTGCAGCGCCCTCAAGCAGATGATTCTGCAGGTGAAGTGGGGTCCGCTGGACTTCCTCCTGATAGACCTTCCCCCCGGAACCGGCGACATCCACATCTCCCTTGTGAACGACATCCCCATGACGGGCGCCGTGATAGTTACCACGCCCCAGACCGTGGCTCTTGCCGATGTGCGCAAAGGCATCGACCTGTTCCAGAACCCCGCCGTGGGCAGGCGCATCCTGGGAATTGTGGAAAACATGGCGTGGTTCACTCCGGAAGAGCATCCCGAGGAGAAGTATTACATCTTCGGGCGTGACGGCGGCGCATCCATGGCTTCGGAGTTTGGCGTACCCCTTCTTGGCAGCATTCCGCTGGTTCAGTCGCTCCGCGAAAGCGGCGACACGGGCGAGCCCGCAGCCCTTGGCTCCCGCCCCGACTCCCTCGCCTTCCTCTCCCTGGCCTCCGCCCTCACCTCCGCGCTGTAACGTATTTTTTCGTATATTTGCAGGTATATGGGACAATTCATAATTGAGGGAGGGCACAAGCTCTCCGGGGAAATCACCCCGCAGGGGGCAAAGAACGAAGCGCTGGAGGTTATCAGCGCAGTGCTCCTCACCGCAGAGACGGTTACTATCTCCAACATTCCGGAAATCCTGGACGTGAAGAACCTTATGGGGCTTCTCGAGTCCATGGGCGTAAAAATCACCCGCCTTGGAGAAGGAACCTATTCTTTCCGGGCCGATGAGGTGGACACATCGTACATCGAGACGGAGGAATTCGTGCGCAAGTGCGCCGCCCTCCGCGGCTCGGTGATGGTGGTGGGCCCGCTGCTGGGCCGCTTCGGCCACGCGTGGTTCGCCAAGCCCGGCGGAGACAAGATCGGCCGCCGCCGCGTGGATACCCACCTGCAGGGCATGCTGAACCTTGGCGCTCAGATGGATTACGACCCGCAGCGCCGTGCGTATCACCTCACGCAGAAGGACCGCCTCACCGGCAAGTATATGCTTCTGGACGAGGCTTCTGTTACCGGTACGGCCAACATAGTGATGGCGGCAGTGCTTGCGAAAGGCACCACAACCATCTATAACGCCGCCTGCGAGCCGTACGTGCAGCAGCTTTGCCGCATGCTCAACCGCATGGGCGCGTTCATCGACGGAGTGGGCTCAAACCTCCTTCGCATCCACGGCGTGGAGCGCCTGAGCGGGACAAACCACACGATTCTTCCCGACATGATCGAGGTGGGCTCTTTCATCGGCATGGCAGCCCTCAACCAGTCGTCCATTACGATTAAAAACGTGAATTACAGGAACCTTGGCATCATCCCGGACCAGTTCCGCCGCCTTGGCGTGAAACTGGAGCAGAGGGGCGACGACATCTTTATCCCTGAGCAGGACAGTTATGAAATCGAGTCCTTCCTGGACGGCTCAATCATGACCATTGCGGATGCCACCTGGCCGGGCCTCACCCCGGACCTTCTGAGCGTTATGCTGGTTGTGGCCACCCAGTGCAAGGGTAGCGTTCTCATCCATCAGAAGATGTTCGAATCCAGGCTGTTCTTCGTGGATAAGCTCATCGACATGGGCGCCCAGATCATCCTCTGCGACCCGCACCGCGCCGTCGTCATCGGCCATGATCACCGTATCCAGCTGAAGGCTTCAAGGCTGGTTTCCCCGGATATCCGTGCCGGTATTGCCATGCTCATCGCGGCAATGAGCGCCCGCGGTACCTCTACCATCGACAATATCGAACAGATAGACCGCGGCTACGAGAATATCGAGCTGCGCCTCAACGCCCTCGGAGCCCATATCACCCGCGCATGAGAAACTTCACCTGCGACTACACTGAAGGAGCGCACCCGCTTATCCTTCAACGCCTTATCGATACGAACCTGTCCCAGGAGCCCGGATACGGGGAGGACAGGTTCTGCGCATCGGCAAAAGACAGAATCCGGAAAGCCATAGGCCGCCCGGAGGCCGATGTGTTTTTCCTGAGCGGCGGCACGCAGACCAACGCAACGGTTATCGATGCCATTCTCCGGCCTGGGGAAGGGGTTATTGCTGCCGCCACGGGGCATATCGCCGTACACGAAGCCGGCGCAATCGAGACGTCGGGCCATAAAGTGCTGGCCCTGGAGCAGAAGGAGGGGAAATTATCGGCCCCTGTGCTTGAATCCTGGCTCAAGAATTTTTATGCCGATATGGCCTGGGAGCACATGGTCGCCCCCGGAATGGTGTATATTTCGCTCCCCACGGAATACGGCACGCTCTATTCCAAGGCTGAACTGATGGCTCTTAAGGCGGTTTGCGCCTCTTACGACCTGCCACTCTTCGTCGATGGCGCCCGCCTGGGTTACGCCCTTGCCAGCCCCGCGTGCGACATCACGCTTGAGGAACTGGCTCTTGTTTGCGATGTATTTTACATCGGCGGAACCAAGGTTGGCGCGCTTTGCGGAGAGGCCGTGGTTTTCCCCGCCGGAAATGCCCCCAAGGGATTTTTTACCACAATCAAGCGCCACGGCGCGCTATTAGCTAAGGGCCGACTGCTGGGAATTCAGTTCGACACTCTGTTTACCGACGGGCTTTACTTGTCTATAGCGCAGAATGCGATAGACCGCGCAATGGAGGTTAAGGAACTGTTCCGTTCCAAAGGCATTCAGTTTTTCCTGGATTCGCCCACAAACCAGCAGTTCCCGGTACTCTCGGACGCGCAGATTGAGTATTTAAGCGGAAAAGTGGCGTTCGAGATTTGGGAGAAGCTCCCGGGCGGGCGCACTGTAACCCGTTTCGCCACGAGTTGGGCCACCGGAGCGGACAGCGTAGCCGAGCTTGGCGGGATTTTGAATGCAATGCCGTAATATGGATTATTCCCGTTTTTTCTCTGCCGATGTTCCCTCTTTCCTGAGAAGCCCCGTTAGGGAAATCTTCCGGAAAGTGGATCTTTCTGCAATTTGTTCCTTTGCCGGCGGATACCCGGCCGCATGTACATTCCCCGTGGATGAGATCCCTTCTCTGGCTGCTACTGTTCTGTCCAAATACGGCACCCGGGCCTTGCAGTACGGCGCAACACAGGGCGTTACCGAACTTCGGGAAGTTATTGCCGCGCGCTACGGCGTTCCCGTATCGCGGGTTCAGATAACCACCTCGTCGCAGCAGGGAATAGATGTTTGCACACGCATTCTGGCAAATCCGGGCGATGTGATTTTCACCACAGAACCCACATATCTTGGCGCCCTGCAGTCCTTCAGGGCATATCGGGCCGATGTACAGCCCCTCTCGCGGGCTCGTGAGATTGGACGTGGTAAGTTCATCTACGTAATCCCGGACTTCAACAACCCCTCCGGCGAAACCATGACGCTGCAGGAGCGGGAGTCCCTTGTGGCCCTTGCCAGGGAACTGGACCTGCTTATCGTGGAAGACAGTCCGTACCGCGAACTTCGCTACAGCGGCGAGCCCGTGCCCAGCATTTATTCCCTGGCGCCGGAGCGCACGCTGCATCTGGGCAGTTTCTCAAAGATATTCGCACCGGGCTTCCGCCTGGGATGGATTATCGGCCCCGAACCGCTTCTGGAGCAGATTTTTGTGTGCAAACAAGCCTTGGATCTGTGCCCGCCCGTACTGGACCAGTACATGGCCGCGGAATTCATGGGCAGCGGAGCCCTGGACCGCAATCTGCAGCACACCATCGCGGAGTACCGCCGCCGTCGCGACCTCATGCTTTCGCTTCTGGAGAAATACATGCCCTCCGGCTGCAGCTGGACCCGCCCCGAAGGCGGCCTGTTCCTCTTCCTCACACTGCCGCAGCACATCGACACGGTTTCTCTCTATGACCGTGCCCTGGCCGCTGGTGTGGCCTATGTCGCAGGCTCCTTCTTCTACCTGGACGGCAGCCACCGCAACACCATGCGCCTCAACTTCTCCTTCGTTGCGGAAGAAAAGTTCGAGCCGGGTATCCGCCTCCTTGCCTCCCTCATTTCCGCCTAGCACCCACCCCAGTGCGCATCAGATGTGTTCCACTTCGGGGTGGAGAGTGATGCCGTATTTGGTGCGGATGGTGTCGATAATCTTGTTTTCCAAGCCGATGATTTCGTCCGGTGTGGCGTGGCCGCTTGCATTCACGATTACAAGGGGCTGGTTCTGGTACACCTGAGCTCCGCCGAGCCTCTGGCCCTTGAAACCGCACTGCTCGATCATCCAGGCGGCGGGGACTTTGATCATGTCGCCAACCTCATAGTGGGGCACCTCGTACTCGGGGCCGTTGTCCTTGCGGGCGGTCTCAACTATTCGGGCAAAATGCTCCTGGCTTATCACAGGGTTGCAGAAAAAGCTGCCGGCGCTGCCGGTTTCCTCCGGATCCGGGAGTTTTTTGCGCCTTATGCCGATGATGGTGTCGCGCAGGAGCCCCGGCGTGAGCGTTGCGCATTCCGGAATGGATTTGCGCAGGCCGCCATAGTCCAGAATAGGGTGCGGAGTGGTCCAGAGGCGATAAGTGACATAGGTGATAATGTATCGGCCTTTCCACGCAGTTTTGAAATTGGAGGCTCGGTAGCCATACGCACAATCGGCCCCTTGGATATCCACAAAGCACTTTTCCTGCGTGTCCCAAGCGCGAATCGAGTGGATGATATCCTTGGCCTCAACGCCGTATGCGCCGATGTTCTGCACTGCCGATGCCCCCACTTCACCGGGGATGAGCGACAGATTCTCCGGGCCCCAAAGGCCCTTGGCGGCCGCAAACGCGCAGAATTCGTCGAATACCTCGCCTGCGCCTACACGGAAGTAGACTGCGTCATCAGGGGAGATCTCTCCGCAATCTCTCTCCTCCACCCCCTTGATGCCCACATGCAGGACCGTTCCCGGGAAATCCCCGCGAAAAAGGAGGTTGGAGCCTCCGCCCATAACCATGAGGGGCTGGGGCAGGGAGGCGAAATCGGCCTGAAGAAGATCTTCCTCGCTGCTGATTTCAACGAGCGCAGCGCAGCGCACCTTCATGCGGAAGGTGTTGCGGGAGGAGAGGTCGGCGCTGCGGGTGACGTTAATCATCGGCCTTGATGAGTTTGATGGAGCCGATAGCAAGAAGGGCCTGGGCTACAAGATAAGTGAGCATAATCACGAAGGGCTGTCCGGGATAACTCTTGCCGAAGGTGTCCATGGCAATCTGGGCATCCGAGAAGGTGAAGAGCACGGCTCCGATGAGGATGAATACCCACGCGGGGCCGAGCTTGCGCAAAACGCCCGCTACGCCGCAGAAGATGAGGAATGCGAGGGCGGAACCGTAAATGCACATGGGAGCCAGCATTGCGCCCTTTATGCCGATGGCAAGAACCAGCACCACCACAAAGATTATCATACTGCCCATGGCAAAGCCCCACTGACCGGGCTTCAAACCATAGTATGCCTTCTTGAACAGGCTGATATAGCAGATATGCCCGGCAAGGAAGGCGCAGATGCCGCCGGCGAAGAATGCGAATTCCCCGCGGAGGAGCAGTATGTCGCCGAGGCACCCGGCGAGCTGGGCCGCAATGAGCAGCGCCACGCCTTTGCGCTTGATGTCGCCAAGTGTGGCAAGCGTTGCGATGGCAAGAGTGGGCAGCAGGGCAGGCTTAACCATCGACGCAATGTCGATTGCGGGCTGGAACAGCTTCCCGGCAACGTTCACGATACTCAGGACGATGAACGCCACCGCCGCCAAAATAAAGAGTGATTTGTTCTGTTTCATTATTCTTCGTTAATTAATTCTAACGTAGCGGGGCCGGTGAGGTACACGTTACGGAAGCATCCCGGGCCCGTGATTTCAAATTCCACTTTAAGCCAGTCGCCGCGGCGGCACTGGACGGGTACGGCGGTGAGGGCCGTTTTTCTAGCAAAGCTGGCCACAAGGCTGCTGGCGGTGATGCCGGTGCCACAGGCAAGGGTTTCCCCCTCCACGCCCTTCTCGAAAGTGCGTACGTGGAGCCCGTCCTGGGCAACCTGCACGAAGTTCGCATTCGCTCCTTCGGGGGCAAACGCAGGATCGTGGCGGTAGCGTGGGCCGTCGGCATTGATGTCGATGGCGTTAACATCGGGCACAAACTTCACGAAGTGGCGTGTGCCGGTGTTGGTGAAATAGCCGCCCAAAACGGGCTGCACGCCTTGGACGTCGGTCATTTTCAGGCGCACGGTCCACTTTCCCCCGGGCTCCTTGTCCAGGATCTTTGCGGTGTGAAGGCCGTCACCCGCCATGAATACATAGCAGTCTCCCGAGGGCTTGATGCCAAGCATATCGGCAAAGGCCACAATGCACCTGCCGCCGTTTCCGCACATCATTCCGCCCGTTCCGTCCGGGTTGAAGAATTCCATGGAGAAATCTGTCTCGGGCACGGTCTTGGCGTTTCCTGGCTCTCCGGCGGGTGCGGCATTCCCCAGAATCATAAGCCCGTCCGTGGAGAACCTGCGGCAAAGCTCGCCAATAGTTTCCTTCTCCCGGAAGCGCTCCACATCCCCCTCGCGGCCGTCCACCAGCACGAAATCGTTGCCGGCTCCCGAAAATTTATACAGTTTAGGTTTCATATTCACTTCCAAAGATACGAAAAAAATCGATTTCTTTCCGTAGCGAGCTGTGAGCCACATGCCCGGTACGCAAAAAAAGGCCAAAAATGAAGACGGGCACGGTGTTTTGCCGGGACGGTCTGCAAAAAATGGCCAAAAATGAAGACGGGTGCGTGTATTTGCCTTGTCGGGACTCAAAAACCAGGCAAAAATGCGAACGGTGTAGAGGTCGGTGGTGGCTGGGACCGGGGCGAGTTGGCGGAATCGGAAAAAAATGGTATTTTTGTGGGATATGAAACGGGTTCTGGTTATCACATATTATTGGCCGCCAACCGGGGGGAGCGGGGTGCAGCGATGGGTTAAGTTCGCGAAGTACCTTCCGGCCCTTGGGTGGGAGCCTGTGATATATACGCCTCAAAACCCGGAGATGACGGCGGTGGACCGCACGCTGGAAAAGGAGATAAGCCCGGATCTGGAAATTCTGAAAAGGCCGATATCGGAGCCGTACAACCTGTACCGCAAACTGATGGGCAAGGGTGCGGAGACGGACCTGAAGAAACTCGCGGCCGCAGGCTCCAGGGACGAGGTAACACCCATTTCAAGCGGGAAAAAGAGCTGGAAACAGCGCTTGTCGCTGTGGGTGAGGGCGAATGTGTTTGTGCCGGACCCGCGCGTAACCTGGGTTAAGCCCAGCGTGAGGTTCCTGAAAAAATACCTGAAGGAGCACCCTGTGGATGCGATCGTGACCACGGGGCCGCCGCAGAGCATGCACCTGATAGGGCAAAAGCTGCACGAGGCGCTTGGCATCCCCTGGGTGCCGGACTTCCGCGACCCGTGGACCAGGATGTATTACCTGAAGCACCTTCCGCTCACGAAAGCCTCGTGGAACAAACTGCTAAAAATGGAGCAGGGCGTCCTGGACGGCTGCACCGCTGTTCTCACCTGCACTCCAATGGTGCAGGCAGACTACGCCGCCCGCACGAAAACACCCGTAGAGATGATTACGAACGGCTTTGACGAGGAAGACTTTGAGGATACAAAACTGTTTCGGTCACCGGAGTCGGACAAAACTTTTTCGACATTTTTTGTCGTAACCCATACCGGTCTTCTTGCCGCAGACGGCAACCCGGAGAACCTGTGGCGGGCGCTGGCAAACATCGCCGAAACAGACCCGGAATTCAAGGAGCGGCTGAAGATCAACCTCATCGGCCGGGTGGACAAAGAGGTGCTCCGGAGCATTGAACAGGCCGGGCTCACCCACAACACCGCGCTCCCCGGCTACCTGAACCACGCCGCCACAAACGATGCCCAGCGCAGCGCCGACGTGCTTGTTCTCCCTCTGCGAAACGACCCTGACTACGCCATCATCCTGCCCGGAAAACTCTTCGAATATCTGGCCGCGAGGCGCCCTATCCTGGGTATCGGCCAAAAAGACGGAGCCATGGCCCAAATCCTGGACGAAACCAAATCCGGCATCACCGCAGAGTTCGACGACATGGGCACGATGCAGGATTTCCTGAAAGATGCCTGGGTGCAGTTCAAGGCCGGAGGCATCCCGCCCACCGGCGGCGACATCGACAAGTATTCCCGCGAAAGCACGGCCCGTCAACTGGCTGATTTACTGAATAAAATATCTTAATACCATGGCAGCACGCACGGAAGATACCCCCCTGATTAAACAATTCTTCGAGGTCAAGGCCCAGCACCCCGAGGCGCTGCTGCTGTACCGCGTGGGCGACTTCTACGAGACCTACTCGGACGACGCTATCACGGCGTCCCGCGTCCTCGGCCTTGTCCAGACCAAGAAATCCAACGGCGACAAGGGCTATATCCCGATGGCGGGATTCCCTCATCACGCAATAGAAGGATATCTCACGAAACTTATCCGCGCAGGCTTCAAGGTGGCCATCTGCGACCAGCTGGAAGATCCCAAGTTCGCAAAGAAACTAGTTAAGCGCGGCATAACCGAAATCGTCACGCCCGGTATCTCCTTCGGGGAAAACATGCTGGAGCAGAAGGAGAACAACTACCTCTGCGGCCTCACGATAGAAAAAGACACCTGCGGCGCCGCGTTCCTGGATGTGTCCACCGGGCAGTTCCACGTGGCACAGGGCTCGCTGGACTATATCGGCACGCTCCTTGGCTCCCTGAATCCCCGCGAACTGGTGGTTCAGAGAGGCTATGAAAACGGTATTAAAGAGCGCTTCGGAAACTATTATACAACCTCGCTGGACGAATGGGCCTTCGTATGGGAAGCGGCCGTTGAGAAGCTCCGCAAGCAGCTCCGTGTAGAGTCGCTGAAAGGCTTCGCCATTGACCCGTATCCCCTTGGAATATGCTCCGCAGGCGCCCTTCTGGTGTATCTGGAGCAAACCTGCCATGAGGGGCTCAAGAACATATCCTCCATCGGCCGAATCGATGAAAACCGCTTCGTGTGGATGGATAAATTCACCCTCCGGAACCTGGAGGTCTTCCAGAGCGCTTCCGGCGAGGGCGGCGTTTCGCTGGTGCAAACCATCGACAAGTGCTCTTCGCCGATGGGTGCCCGTATGCTCCGCGCCTGGCTGGCAATGCCCATCATGGACCTCAAGGAACTGGAGTGCCGATATGATATCGTCGGCTTTCTTAAAGACAATCCCCAGCTCCTCCAGGAGGTTCAGGCCGATTTGGGATTGATGGGCGACGTTGAGCGCATCCTCGGCCGGATCGCCAACGGCAAGGCCTGGCCGCGCGAGGTGGTGCAACTGAGCCGCGCACTGGAAATCGCCCCTCAGATAAAAGAGAAGCTCGACGGCAAGGGCTGCGCCCCGCTGGACAAACTCCTTGGCGGGCTGCGCAAATGCGGCGCCCTGCTGAAGGAAATCCGCCGCACCCTGGCGGAAGATCCCGCCCAGCAGATCGGCAAGGGCCCGGTTATCGCCCAAGGCGTTGATGCGGAACTGGACGAACTCCGCGCCATCTCCTCCGGCGGCAAGGACTACCTCCTGCAGATGCAGCAAAGGGAAGCGGAACTCACGGGAATTCCTTCGCTCAAGATTGCCTACAACAATGTATTCGGCTACTATATCGAGGTTCGTAACGCATACAAGGATCAGGTGCCGCCGGAATGGATCCGAAAGCAAACCCTGGTGAACGCAGAGCGCTACATAACCGAGGAGCTGAAGCAGTATGAGGAGAAGATAATGTCGGCGGAAGACCGCATCTATGCGATAGAAACCGCCCTTTACGCCGCCCTTATCGGCAAAATCCAGCAGGGCATTGCCGATATCCAGCATAACAGCCGCATCATGGCCAAACTGGACGTGCTGGCGGGCTTCGCAGAGCAGGCCGCGGAACGTGGCTACTGCCGTCCCCAGATGGATAACAGCCTCACTCTTGATATCCGCCAGGGCCGCCACCCCGTTATCGAAACCCTGATGCCTCCTGGCGAGCAGTACGTTCCCAACGACGTGCTTCTGGACTCCAAGACCCAGCAGATAATCATCCTCACCGGCCCCAACATGGCGGGTAAATCGGCCCTCCTGCGCCAAACCGCACTCATCGTGCTCATGGCCCAGACCGGCTCTTTCGTCCCCGCCAGCGAGGCTCACATCGGCTGGTTCGACAAGATTTTCACCCGCGTTGGCGCTACGGATAACATTTCCCGCGGCGAGTCCACCTTCATGGTGGAGATGCTGGAAACCTCCATGATCCTTCACAACCTGAGCTCCCGCTCGCTGGTTCTTCTGGACGAAATCGGCCGCGGCACATCCACCTACGACGGCATGTCCATAGCCCGCGGAATCGTGGAATACATCCACGAGTACGGCAAGGGCGCCAAAACGCTCTTCGCCACGCATTATCACGAACTGAACGACCTTGAAGGCCTGTTCCCGCGCGTGAAGAACTTCCACATCGCCGTGAAGGAAGTGGGGCGCGAAGTGCTGTTCCTCCGCACCATGAAAGAAGGCGGCACGGCCCACAGCTTCGGTATCCACGTAGCCCGCATGGCCGGAATGCCGCGTGAAGTGCTTGAAAGCGCAGAGCGCACCCTGAAAGCCCTTGAAAACAGTCAGGCGTTAGAGCGCGTCGGCGCCCTAACGCCCGTAAAACCCCACACCACCAAAGAAGGTCAGGTGCAGAAAGACGGCAGCATCCAGCTCTCCATGTTCCAGCTGGACGATCCGCTCCTGGAATCCCTCCGCGACAAACTTAAGTCCGTCGACCTCAACAACATGACTCCGCTGGGGGCCTTCGACCTCCTGCGGAGCATGAAAGATGAGTTAGGGGTTTAACTGCTTCTGAATCGTTTCCACAGTTTCCAGCGCCTCTCCGGCTTCGGTAACTCCGGAGAGTTGTGCCGATGAGAAATACTTCGCTGCAGTGGACCAGTCTTCACGGAGTGCGGCCAGGACACCCTTGGTGTAACGCGCCTCGGGACTGTCGCCCGCCTTTGCCAGATGCTCCTCGGCAAGATCCAAGGCGCCCATCGCCATGGCGGCGTTGGCCGCATTGATCTGCGCAACAGGTTCATCCGGATACACCATCGCCGCAAGCTGGAACACCTTGTTGAATTCCGCGGTGCCGGGCTCAAGGCCGTCGGCAGCCAGGAAAAATTCCTTCAGGCTCAGGTTCCAGGGCTTGGTGTTCAGGATTTCGCGCACTTCCTCTACCGTGGTGTAGCTGCGAACGGTATACATCACCTTGTAGTCCGTGCGGCGGAGCATGGGATATATCTCGTTCATGATCACCTTGTAGTCCTTGGAGTACTTGCTTATCTTGTGCTCCTTCTTGTCCGGATCCAGATCGCTGCCGATGAGTTCCAGGATCTTCGCCTTGTTGGGCAGAGACGACTCTTCAACTGCCTTGCGGAAACCATCCCAGTTCTCGCCGCCGGCTTCCGCCACCCAGGCTTCCTCCGGAAGTTCGAACAGGGCCTCAACGTACGCCCTGATAGCCTGGACACGCTTTTCGGAAAGCTCCTGGTTCACGGAGAACGAGCCATCAGGCGAGCTGTAGCCACGCAGCACGATCTGGGTGATGGAAATATCCGGATCCACACGCACAGAATCCACCGTGGCGCGGATCTTCTGCAGTTCCGCCTCGTTGTCCTTGTATTCCGCATCCACATCCGTAGCACCGGACTTGAACACCACATAGGCCTCGCCGGAAATAGCGCGCTCCTTCACTATCGTTTCCGCTTCCGGCTGCATGTAGATATAGTACGGCACATACACCTGGAACACGGTTTCGGCGGCGGACGAGTCGTCATCGGCAATGGGAATATCCACCGGCTCTTCGGCTTCAGCTACCTGAACGTCGTCGCCCTGGTATTCCTCAACAACGGGAGGGTATACCTCGATGGGAGGTTCTTCCACCGGCGGCTCCACAATGGGCTCTTCCTCCGGAATCATCGCCAGAGGCTTGCCTTCCTTGCGGATAAGCATCCGGTCGCAGCAACCGAAGTACAACGTGTCGATACGAAGCGCCGCGCCACCCATCCAATCCAGATAGCCAGCGGAGTCGCTATAATACAGTGTATCGGGCTTTTCCTTCAGGTAATAGGTATACGGAACGCCGTCGAAAGGCGTATCGCTCCGGGCCTCGCGGGCAGCCGCATAGAAACGGTTTCTGCTATATAGGCCGATAGGCGCAAGCGCCACCGAAACGCTGTCCTTCACGATCATGGGGGCGAAGGAAACCGCACCCTCAACCGATTCTATCCCGGACAGATTCACCGTCATGGAAACCTGCATCCTGCCGTTCTCTTTCCACAGACAAACGTCGCTGACGGAAATGGGGGCCTGCCCCCAGGCGATCACGCAGCAAACCAGGGCTGCGGCCGCAGATAATATGCTCTTTTTCATCATGCTCACGTTCATTTAAAAGAGATACACAATGGATACAGCCAGTTTGGTGGGACCCACATAGTCGAACTCCGAGCCCTTCAAAAGAAGCGTGGTTCCGTCATACTCGTTACCGATGGTATAGATATAACCAAGCCCGGCTTCGAGTTCCAGATTCCAGTGACGGTTGAGGATAAAGTCATATCCTCCGCCAATCCCAAGGCCCAGCATAAACGCATCCCGGAGCTGATAATTGCGAAGGTCCGGGAAACGCGGGCCGATGGTGCTGAAATCCCAGAAGTTGCCCACGTTGGCATAGCCGCCGATGCCGTGCGCATCCACGAACCAGCCGCTGAACTTCTCGCAAAACCAGTACTTTATCTCCGGCTCCAGCAGGACGTGGTCCAGACGGCTTCCGCCCCATGAGCCCCAGAAATTAACGCTCGTTCCAAGTTCTGCCGACCACTGCGGCCGGAACGCATATTCACCCGCCACGTTCAGCGACAGGGTGCTCACATCGTGCAGCACGTTGGTCTTCACGGCCCAGGTATTCTGGGCGCTGAGACCAAGCGGCAGCAGAAGTGCAAAAAGAAGAATCAGTCTTTTCATAGTCCTTCCTGCTCTGTAGGTTCTCCATAAGAAATAACTCCGCCATTGTCCCAATCGACAATGGAGAAACTGAAGCCGATGGCCGATGTATCCTCGCCCGATGCCGGCACACCCAGCTCCGCCGCATAGGCGCAGCCGCTCTCCAGCTGGAACGGAGTGTAGGTGGTGTACCGCAGCGTCCTCCCCTTGGAGGTCTTCACCTCCATGTTGAGGTACGTCTGGGGCACGAGCACCGCCTCGAAACTCGCATCCGTCCGCTTGTGGGCCGATACGTCCGTCTTCCCCTCCAGGCTGCCGTTTCCTCCGGTTCCAAGGTCCACGGTCACCTGGGTGTACAGGTCCTTGATAACCACCGAAGCGATGGTTTCTCCGCCCTGCAGGCCGGTGAAGGTGAACGTTATCTTGGAGAAGCGGTGCCCAAGGGTGAACGCCACCGTTGTGAGCGGCGCCGCGCTAACGTGCGAGGTGCGCAGGTCCGCCGCCCTGAAGGCGTCATCGGCACTCTGATCTGCCGGAGTGGAGAATTTGTACGTAGAGGAGTTCACTTCCTCGCCATAAGGGTAATAGGCGAAGAACTCGGAGTTTGCCCTCTGGTCCTTCTCCCAGCGGATGGGAACGTCCGGAACCAGCTTAGAACCCTCCACTACTGCCCTCACGTTCATTTTCTCCATATCCGGCGCAAAAATCCCCAGGGCATCGCCGCTGTCGAAGCCGCCGTCCGACGACTTCACCGCATAATCCCTTCCGGATGCGGTGAAAACCACCTCCCGCTGCTGAAGGTCTTCTTTCACCTCGGCGGGAGTGGTTTCGTCGCGGCGGCAGGAGCAAAGCCCCAGCGCGATGATTCCAAGAGATATTGCTACGATAATCTTACGCATAATCAGTCGCCGATCTTGGTTGCGGTGAACACCCAGTCTTCCGGGTTGAAGGTGAGTTTATACTGGCCCGCATCCTGGAGTTTGATATTGTTCGATGTGGCATCCAGATGGCCGTCCCAGTTGGTGCCGCCAACATAATCCACGCCGTCCTTGAGGCCTGCGCTAACGGTCCAGGACCTCTCAAGACGCAGTTTGAACTCGTCCATCAGGGCATAGGTGATCGTTGCCTCCAGAATGCCGGGGGTTGCCCCTTCCACGAGCGGAAGGTCTACATCCCAGCCGCCGGTGACATCGCCCACCACCGACCACTCTCCGGTTACATCCGTAGTGGCAAGCGGCGTGGGATCGTCGGCCCAATCCGTTACGCTGAAGGTGAAGGCCACGGGATCTCCGTCCGGAGGAGTGGTATCCTTGAGGACGAGGGATGCCGTGTAGGATTTACCCGCCACGAACGTTGTGATGGTGTTGATCGTAAAGGTGAAGGTGGCTGTACCAACGGAGAGTTTGATTACGGGTTTTGCGTCCTGAGGCATGATAATTACCTCAAACTTGCCGGTGGTGGCATTCTTTGTGGCAGGGACCACACCTTTTGCCGATGCCGGAACAATAGTACCCGCATCCAGGACGAGATTGGCCTCCGTGATAACTTCACCCACGGTTGCGCCGGTTACTTCCGGGGCGCCGGTGAGCTGATTGTCCACATCCAGGACCAGCTTTACGAAGGGATGACGGAACTCCAGATTCACAGTTGCGCCGGGGGTAATATCCTTCGCCAGAGCCACGAGGAAATTGTTGTGGTAGTCGAAATCTTGCACGCCGTAATCGTCCACCAGTTTATAGGCCGATATCGTGGTTTCCGTCTGATCATGCGACGGGTAAATGCCCACGAACGTGGTCTTGTCCTGCTGGTTTTCCTTCCACTTGATGGGGGTTTCAGGCGTTAGAACATTCCCGGCGGCAGCCACAGCATTAGTGCTCTTGCCGATGGGCGCCCCCGCAATGATGCGGACAGTCTTCCCCACAGCCATGGGCTCCCCGCCCTTCACCGAGAACGTATTCTCGATGTTGGACGTGAAACGCACCTCCGGGCCTTCCCCCTGCAAAGTCACCGGCTCACGGTTACACGACACTATCGCCAGCAGGGCCGCCGCCGATGAAAAAAACAAGCGTTTCATGACTTAATTGAGTTTTTCGACGCGCATGTGATGGCTGTCGGAATAGAAGCTGAGGGAGTATGTTCCGGCTTCCCCGAGTTTGATATTGGAGCCGCTTGTGGACAGGTCGGTGAACAGGAACGGCTCTGCTCCATATGTGGGAACGGTTGCGGAACCGTACCAGTCTTTGGTGCCACCGTTGATGTAAACGATCTTGATTCCCTTGGAGTCGTCATCTGCGGCAGCATCGGGAGTATAGTTGATAGTCTTGGTCCAGGTGTTTACGCTGGTGCAGGCCATAGGCTGGAATTCTGCCCAACTTGTGCCTCCGATCGTGCCGTTCACATACCACCAGCCGGTTTCACCGCCACCGACCGCGGCACCGAAAGAACCAACGGCAGGGACACCGGTGGTAATCCAATCCGTAGCCGCAAAGGCAAAGGCAACGGGGGCTGATGACGGGCTCACACCGCCGTGAGAGGAACCGTCCACCGTAATCTCGGCGGTAGCCGTCTTGCCGGCCTGGAAGTTATACGCGGCGGTAAGGGTAAAGGTATAAGTCCTGAGGGAATTCATGGTTACGACAATCACCGGGGCCACTTCCTGAGGGAGAACGATGGTCTCGAATGTGGAAACTTTGCCTTCCGTCCCCTTGCTTATCACAGCAACGGGATCCGCGTTGTCCAGGAGATTGGATACTGCTCCGCCGCCTGCAACATCGATGTCGCCCTTTCTGGAGAAACCGGTTACGCTGATTTCCTTCACCGAGTCGTCGGCAATGTTGTTCGTCACCTTGAAGATTACCTTGGCGAAGGGATGCTTGAAGGAAAGGAGCACATTGGCGTCTGAATGCTTTCCTGTTGCCGATGCAATGAGAACATCCTCTGCGTATGTTACGTTATCTGCCGTCTTGATTTCATAGCCGGCGAGCTTGGTGTTGTCGTTCAGGCTGAGTTTGGGATAGACAGCCCAGAAATCCGACGGGGTGTCGTTGGCCACCTGTTCTGTTGTCCAGTTGATGGCGGCTCCTGTGATTGTTGAACCGGAAACCGTTCCGGCAACGTCGTATGCGGCAATGGGGGCGCCGGCATAAAGACCAACCACTGAGTCGTCGCCGATGGCTGCTTTAACGGTGTATGTGTTGATGTTTTCAACTGCAAACTTCACTGCCTCGGAAGAAGGAGTGTCCACATTTGCCTCCTTGTTGCACGCCACGAGGGCGGCTGCGGCCGCGAAAAGAATCAAAAGTGATTTTTTCATAAGAAAATGGTTTATTGGTTGTACTTTAGTTCCGCGTGTTAATCGGGACTTAAAGATAGGCATTTTTTGTTAAAAATGCACTATAGCCCAAGGATAGCCGTGATGAACACCACGATAATGCCGACGGGCGCTACGTAGCGGATCAGGAAATAAACCACTTTGAAAATGCCTCGGTTGCAGGTGCCGCCGTTGGTGAATTCGTCGGCGACATCGGCCTTGCGCATCTTCCAGCCTACGAAAATCGTGAACAGGAGGCCGCCAAATGGCATCAGCCAGTTGCTGCAGAGTTTGTCAAGGGCGCCGAAGAAGTTTTCGCCGCCGATGAGGAGGCCTGACATCGGCCCGAAAGAAAGGGAACAGATGATTCCCAGTACCCATACGAAGACTCCGGTGAGCACGGTGGCCATCTTTCGGCCCAGTTTAGTGTTCTCGATGAGGTAAGACACCCCTACTTCCATAAGCGATATGGACGATGTGAGCGCCGCCACGAGAATCGTCAGGAAGAACAGGATTGCAACGGTTGCGCTGAGCCATGGAACGCTTGCGCCCATCTGGTTGAAGATGAAGGGCAGCGTCTCGAAAACCAGCCCCGGGCCCGCTCCGGGCTCGATTCCGGCGGCGAACACCGCGGGCATGATGGCAAACCCCGCTATAATGGCGAAGAGGAAATCCGCAATCGTGGTGTATGCGCCGGCGGAGAAAATGTTCTCTTCCTTACGCATGTAGGAGGCATAAACCAGAATGGTTCCAACCCCCAGCGACAGAGAGAAGAACGCCTGGCCGATTGCCGATGCCACCGCGCTGCCGCTTAGCTTCGAAAAGTCCGGCTTAAGGAGATACGCCACGCCTTTTCCCGCGCCGGGAAGAGTGCAGCCGTACACGGCGATGGCCACGATGAGCACGAACAGGGCCGGCATCGTGATCTTGGAGAAGCGTTCGATTCCGTTCTTCACGCCCATGAGGACGATAACGGTGGTTGCGCCCACGAATACGGTGTGCATGATGATGGGCTCCCAGGCCTTTGAGATGAAGCTTCCGAAGAAGCCGCTTATCTTGTCAGGCGGGGCCCCGGTGAAGTCGAACGCAAGGGCTTTGAACAGGTATTCTATGCTCCATCCGCCGACGACGGAGTAGTAGCTGAGGATGAGCAGCGGGGTTAGCACCGTGATGAGCCCGAGCCACTTCCAGTGTGTTCCTGGGGCCAGGGTTTTCATGGCGCCGAAGGTATTGGCGCGGCTGCGGCGGCCGATTATGCTTTCCGCGAAGAATATCGGCAGGGCCAGGAAGAAGCTTGCCAGGGCGTACACGATAATGAACGCCGCCCCGCCGTTCTCTCCGGCAATGTAGGGAAAACGCCAGATATTGCCGAGTCCCACCGCGGACCCGGCCATGGCGAGTATCACCGCCATCTTACTTCCGAAATTTTCCCTTTCTTTCATTTCTTTGTGCCGGATATCCAGAAAAACAGCCTTGTACACCATTCCGTGTGGCTATCTGGTCGTGTTTTTGCCAGTTTTTGCCTTTTTTACTGCCGGATATCCAGAAAAAATGCCCCTCGAGCCTTTCTGGCTGGATATCCGGTCTGGCTTTTGCCCGTTTCTGCCTTTTTCCCGGCCAGATATCCATAAAAACTGCCCCTCACACCCTTCTGGCTGGATATCCGGTCTGGCTTTTGCCCGTTTCTGCCCTTTTCCCGGCCAGATATCCAGAAAAAAAGCCCCTCGCGCCCTTCTGGCTGGATATCCC
>JAEEGJ010009243.1_pt1 | contig 26552 bp, 27 predicted proteins | sample 8958761 | NCBI WGS metagenome assembly JAEEGJ01 (sample SAMN16246546, study PRJNA631951) | gut metagenome | biome: gut microbiome; feature: rumen; material: RS-attached | host: Bos | place: Iran: Karaj | collected 2018-10 | reverse complement strand
CCATCCAGGCAAAAAGGTCGATGTAATTCTGGTACAGGCGGTCGTAAGGGCCATAGACTTTCATACATACGGCAGTCGGCACTTCTGGAACATCCTTGAACTTGATGATTGCCGAGTCTTTTCCTTTGGCGGTGACTTTCTCACAGTACTCAATGTCGATGTCCTTGGGCTTATAGCCGCCGTGCTCGATGGTGTAGCAGTAGCCGGGCTCCGGGCATTCGCAGCCCAGGCGGGCCATTTCTGGGCCGATGACCTCATAGCAGAGTCGGCCCAAATCGTCGAAAGAGGGAATGGTTGTACGATGGCTTGCCACAATGATGGCAGGCAGGCTTTCAATAGTGATCTTTTCCATTTTCTTGAGTTTCTTTTGGGAAGCCACCATCGCCTTGAGCTGCGCTTTGCGGGCATTTAGCTGCCTTAGTTCTTCTTCGCATATGCGAATCTTCTCTTCCAGCGCCTCGATGCTTGGAACGTGAGTATCGTCCTCATAGAGGTCGCGAATCTCCTCCAGACTAAATCCCATTCCTTTGAGGGACAGGATAGCTTGCATCTTCTGAAGCTGTTCTACGCTGTAGTAGCGGTACCCGGTATCCCGGTCTACGATCTCCGGCACGAGCAGGTCTATCTCCTCATAATGCCGTAGCGTCCGAACCGTAACGCGGCAAAGGCGTGAAAACTCCCCGATTTTTAATCTGTTTGTCTTCATAACAACTGTGCACTTTTGTTATTTGCCGCAAAGATAATACGTGACGTAGGGTACGAGTCAAGAGAAAAATGCTCGATTTATCAAATTACCTCAATATAGAAACTGAATGGACGAAAACCGTCATTGCAGCTGATCATGGCACTCATCGGGTTTTTCATCCATCCATCATAAAAATTGCCTTCTCCTTTAGCCAAAGACTCTACGAACTCCCGCATAGAAGACCATGCAGAAGGACACATCCCATCGGGACATTTTCCATCGACGGAAACCCACTGCTGGCCCACTTTTATATCGCAGGTATGTTCGATGGGATTCTCGTATTGGGCCATCAGGTCCGGGTAAACCGTCTGTCGGATAGCTGTAATCCGTATCTTATTCATACAAATTGGAATATACTAGTGTAGGTTATTAATCACTTCTTGCAGATTGGCAAGGAACTTCCCGGCATGGGCGCCATCCATTTGCGTATGGTGGAATTGGAAGGATATGGGAAGCTTGTAGCGAAGCCATTTTTTACGATATCGACCCCAGATGAGAAACGGGTTATTGAAAATGCCACTGTTCATCCCCATAGCCCCGTCAATCTCAGTATCAATAATGGCCGATGTGCCAATAACCATACATTCTCCCGATAAATCTCTGTCGTTGCGACTCTCGGCAACCATCGAAGTATATTCCAGGTACTGACGATTAAACTGATCGATATCGTCAGTGTATAGAATGTCGCAAGAAGAAACCTCTCCCATATTATTCTTGACGATTGTATTGACCGCAAGATTATCATACTGCATCAGCTTGTCTCCGACAGGAAGAAGATAGAATTCCTTAATGGTTGAAGCTGCTTTTCCGATACACCAATCCAGCAGCATATTAAACTTGTATCCCTTCTTACGGCTCATTCTTACCAGTCGTGTAACATCGACCGTCTTGAAGAATGTGACCATCGGGTTGGGGGCCATCATCCACAATTCAAATGCCTGTGCACGACTCGTCTCTTTCGGATCGATTTCTTTCTTCATCGGTTGCTGTTGGATTCATATCCTAAAGAACGAAACTACGAGGATAAAAATCGCTATAGAAGCGACCATCGGTAGCCGTGAACTTCAGAACACAATAGTTGGGATCGGTCACACCGCCGGGATAGTATTGAGTGTCTCCCTTGCGCCAGATCATTTCCTTGCTTGCCGCATCGGTCAATACCTCCATCGTGCCACGAAGCATCATGCCCTTGAAGCCCTTGGCATCGCAGAAGTAGATGCTGGCTTTGGGGTTGGCCTTGTAGTGGGCTACTCGTAGCGAGAAGGTGTTGGTGGTGAAATAGAACACCTTGATGCCTTCCCGCTTACGCGGTGCCAGCATGGCCTTGGTGCAAGGGAAGCCTTCTTCATCGACCGAAGAGATATAGGCGATGGGCAGTTTATCGGCCATCTGTGCAATCAGTTCCTTTATACCAGCCAGGGCCGGATTTTCAGGCACGTCGTCGCTGATATTCAACGTCTTGCGCCAGCGCTTCAGGTGCGGGAAAAACATCTTCATCTGGCCGATGTACTCCTCCTTGGTGATGGGCTGGGGCAGGCCTTTGTTCACCTCATCGACAAACTGGGCGCAATGCTCGATCATCTGCTCCATGGTGCACTCCTGCAGGAACTTGCCGTCCTTGTAGCAGTAGATGCAATAATCCTCGTTTTTGCTGCCATCGGCATTGGTGCCGAAGAGGCCGTCGGTAAGCGGCATGCCGCAGCTCTGGCAAAATTTCATTTCCATAATTATTGTACATAAGGTTTATCGTTCAGCGGACGGGTACAACCCCAGCCTTTTGCAAAGTTATCAAATTCTCCGTTCACTTTCTTCAAAAACAGCAGGCTTACCAGCTTGCGAAGGATCCATGGGTATTGCTCCGGGCCGATAAAGCGTTCGGCCTCCGGAGTAAGGAAAGTACCTTTTTGGGCAAACAACTTGCCCATGGGGGGCCACGGGGCTACCATCTTGGCCCGCTCTTCGTCCGTAGTGGTGCGGATACGGAAGCTGCCGCCCTTGATAAGCGTCCCTCCGTAGCTGCAGCCCAGCTGGGCGGGAAGCTTCTGGAGGAAGCGCTCCGCCAGGCGGAACTCGTTGCCTTCGTCCATGCCGCCATGCAGCAGGAAGGAAAGCTGACCGGATACTTTACGCTCTGCAGGCAGGGTGGACAGGAATTCCAGCATCAGGCTGGGAACACATTCTACATAGAGCGGAAAGGCGATAAGGGTGCGTTCATGTGTAAGGAAAGCGTTGCGAGCTGCATCCCATTGCTTGCAGTCCGACAAATTGTGGAGCTCCCAGGTGACGCCCTCCTCTTCCAGCCCCTTGGCAAAGGAACGGATGATCTTGTCCGTATTACTGAACTTCTCCACACGCGGGCTGCCGTTGATAATGACAAGGTGGCGGAGAGGAGATTTCTCGACTGCGCTGGAAATGACAGGAGAGACACTCAACTTCTCTTCTGCCCCCGGAATAGCAAATGCACCCATGGACTTTCCTCCAATATTTGCAGCAGTACGTACGCACCAGTCTTCCAGCAGGGCCTGGTCACCGGCGCCCTTATACAGGAGGCCGATATTAAGAGGATGATACCGCAGCTCGTGCCGCATCCAGCCGTCTCGGAAGCCTATGTACATGTTAAGCATGGGCATGACACGGTCCATGAGCCGTTTACCCCTGTAATCCAGAAAGCCGAAGCGAGTGTCGGTGACAATCCAGAGGCTATCGGTCTTCACCAGCTTCTTCAGAATCTCTTCATAATCATCCTTGAAGGCGCAGACTCCGGGCGTTCTGAGCCAGCATTGATTGCAGCCCACACAATGCGCAATCTTCATCAGGGAGGTGTCCATAATCTCCACCTCTTTCCCTGAAAGCAGGGCGCGGAAGACTCCTTCAGAGACTTCTGCACCCAGTGTGTTCAATACTAAATCCATAGTCTAAAGCAGCGGTATCAGAAACGGGCAGATGAACATAAGTACGTAAGCTACGCTATTCTTAATAATCGTATCCATAGTCCTGTGGTGATTAAGGGTTAGTTATTCAATAAGGATGGTAGTGCGGATGTGTCTTGACAGAATTATAGGCCACTACCTTTCCGTTGTTGTCAAAGTTCACAATGAACAGCATCTCTTCGGGTCCGGCGACTTCTCCAACCATTTTGCGGTATCCCCACTCCTCGCAGGTTTCGTCGGCGTTCTTGAACAGAGGGGTTCCCAGCAGGTGCCGGATCTGGGCCTTGGTCATTCCTATCTCTACCTGATTGATCTTCCGGGTGGCGCGGGTAGAAACGCCACAGCTGCTTGCGGCGGCCCCTATCAGGAGCACAACCAACAGAATCATCATCTTTTTCATCTTTCTACTTTCTTTGGGCAGCTTTCTTGTCCACATTATTTCAAGTGCAAAGTTAGCGGATATCTTGTTCCGAAATAAAAATGGATGTGGACAATGACGTGGACAAAATGGGGATTTTGTCCGGGAAGCTGTTGGACATACCGGACGCTTTTGCTACCTTTGCCCCTGCATTAACGGAGCACTTTATTTATTATGGCAAGACCTGTAAGCATAACCCGGGAGAAGATTCTATCCGCGGCGGTGAACGTGGTAAGGAAAGGAGGTCTTTCGGCCCTTACATCCCGCAATCTTTGCACAAGCTTGGGGTGTGGCGTCAACGCCATTTTCTCCGCCTATAGTTCCATGGAGGGTGTTCAGGAGGCCGTCAGGGCCGAAGCCAGCCGCCATTTTCAGAAGCGCCTCCGGGATGGCCTTTCCTTGAATCCGCCCTTCAAGGGCTTTGGAATGGCACTGCTATGGTTTGCTATGGATGAGCCGCAACTTTTCAAGCTGGCTATGGCCGGGAAAACCCCAACAGACTCCTTTGAGAGCTACATAGACACGCATATAGGCCTCAAGGAAGAGTGCCTGGCGGCCATTGGCCAATCCTTCGGCCTGCAGGGGAAAGAGGCCGAAATGCTCTACTACCAGTTGCTGCTGGTGGGACTGGGGCTGGCCCAATCCTGCGTAGAAGGCGGTGCGGCACTCAGCATCCCCCAGGTGTCCGAGATTCTGGGCAAGAACGTGCGGGCTTTCCTTATGGTGATCCGCGCCGGGGCCGATGCACGGGAGTCCTACATTCCCAACCGGGGCGCCGGGCCGCAAGGAGATGTGGATTCCTACCTTATGATCCAATCCCTGGCCGGGCAGAACCACCTGCTGCAGGAGCTCCATTCACATCCCAGGTACATCCAGGACAGTGAGTGGACCGAACTGGAACGCGTGCTCCGAAATTCCTTCAATCTAACCCCGGAATCCCTCCGGGAAGCCCACCCGGGGCTCACCAAAGGAGACCTCCGCATCTACATTCTCTCGCACCTTCAGTTTACCGTTTCGGAGCAGGCCATCCTGCTTGGGATTTCGCCCACCTCCGTTACTAAAGCCCGCCAGCGACTGAAGGCAAAACTTCAATAATAGGCGCTCAATCCCCTTGACATTACTATCCCTCATAAAAATATTATAAATCTTGTCAATTATTTGTATTATTGACAGATTTGATATAATTTTGCACTGCGATGACAACGAAAGAGATCATACGGTGCTATGCGGGAGGACAGCCGGATCAGGAGTTCTCAAGGAAAGGACTTTTGGCCTGGATGCAGGATATAGGCCTGTCCAACGACGGGGCTGATGCGGCAATCAGTCTGGCACTCAGCCGTATGCTGAAAAGCGGTGAGCTCATGAAGAAATCCTGGGGGACGTATTCATTGTCCTCACAGAAGAAACGTCTTTTCGTTCCTGTTCCCAGCGAGGAAATCCGTGGGATAAGCCGGATGTTAAATGCCGAGTTCCCTTATACGGCCAAATGCGTCTGGAATCCCGAGATTATAGTGCCGTTCATGCAACATGTTCCCAACCTTCACTTTCTGATTGTTGAGATTGAGCGGATTGCCATGGAGCCGACATTCAACCTCCTTCAAGGCAGGGAGAGCAGCCGAAGGGTTGTTTTTCATCCGACTTCAGATGATTATGCCCATTATGTCTCAGGATTCCCGAGCATCATTGTGAAGCCACTGGTGTCCCAGTCACCTCTGATCGATTTCGGGGGTGTTTCCATGCCCAGCCTGGAAAAAGTAATGGTAGATATTGCTGGAGATGCAGAGTTTGCCTTTGCACAAGGTGCGGAACTGGGTACCATTTATGGGAACATCCTGTCATCCTTCGAGGTGAATGAGAAAGCATTATACCGATATGCCGACCGTCGTGGAAGGCGCATTCTGATTGAGGGATTGATTAAAGCGAGCGAATTATGATATTGAAAGAAAGCAGGGATTTGGAATGGATTCAAGAGTTGCGTAGCCGGTATAAGTTTACGAATCCAACCCTAATAGAAAAGACCATCCGGGCGTTCTCATTATTGGAGGCGCTCAGCGTTTCCGGATGCCCATTCGTATTCAAGGGCGGAACAGCCTTGATGCTGCATTTGAATAGCGCAAAACGTATTTCGATTGATATCGACATCATCTGCAAGCCGGGAACCGATGTTATTGCCTATCTGAGCAAGACGGCGGGTGATTACGGCTTTGGCAATATTGTTTCCGGAGAGCGTGTCTCCAGAACGAATGTTCCCAAGACGCACGCGAAATGCTATTATACCGTTTCATACAAGACCAATCCGCTTTTGTTGGAGGGTATTGAAGAAGAAAAGATTCTGCTGGATGTCTTGTTTGATGACGTTGAGTATCACGAACTAGTAAAGAAGCCAATCGTAAGTCCTTTCCTTCAGAGCGATGACAATCCTATTTATGTGAGCATGCCCAGCCTCATGGATATCCTTGGTGACAAGATGACGGCCTTCGCTCCGAATACCACGGGTATCCCTTACTTCAAAGATGAGAAGCGCTGTTCGATGGAAATCATTAAACAGTTGTTTGATGTGGCTTCCATCTTTGACCAGACCACTGATTTCGAAGTGGCAAGGGAGACATTCGCCTGCATTGTCCCTGTTGAGTTGGCATATCGAAGCAAGCAGGATTTGGGAGTCAAAGACGTTTTGGATGATATTCTAAACGTGTCCCGCATCATTTGCACTTGGGGCTATGACGATGCCTTCCAGCACGGTGAACTTGCTGACGGCGTTGTGCGGGTACGTGATTTCATCCACAGTGAACGCTATAACTATGACAGTGCAGTTGTGAACGCATCAAAGGCTGCCTATCTGGCGGCACTGACACTTGCGGGCAAGGATGAGGTTCAGCATTTTGACCCTCAGATTAACTTGGCCGGCGTTACTCTCTCTCCAGCTATGGATGCTAAGCTGAGGAATCTTAAGAAGTACCGGCCCGAAGCTTTCTTCTATTGGAGCCAGGTTGATATGCTACTTTCGGACATTCGATGACTTAGAAAGACACTAACGGACAGAAATGTTTCAGTAATGATTCAGTAAAAATATTTGATTGGTTTATATCTGATTGATTGTCAATCATTTCCATATACAAGTTAGTGTTCCCGCCCGAGGCACGGAAAAAGACAGCTTTGGCGCTGTCTTTTTTGTGTCTTACTACTGGCAGAGTGCGCCTATCGTCCCAAAAACAGGGACATTAGGAGCGTTTAGGGGGTGTTTTTGCTCCTACCGTCCCATTCTTAGGGACGTTAGGAGCATTTTTCTGTCGGACTGTAGAACCGTGAGGCCGATAAACAGGTATTTACCTACTCCTCAACGAGTGAAGCCTGAAAGAGAAATAACCCTTCCCATCCAGATATGCAAGAGCATCTTTCAGGAGTGCGGCCTTCCGGTCTTCTTCCATATTTGAATGAAAGAGGATGTCTATGAACGTTTCCAGGCCGTGGTCGGAAAGTTTGCACTCTTCCACAAGATACAGGATGGGGTTCTCCTGCCGTAGGACCGCATCGAGATCGAATGGCAGGCTGGCCTTGCCGAACTCATCCCTGATGTCCGTCAGGGAATAATCCGGCGTGTCGCCGTCGAGGAGACCCAGCCTGCGGGCAATCATTAGCAGCATCTCGCCCAGGCGGTCAATTTCTCTGAGGATATAATCTTCCATCTTATTCGTCTTTAATTTTGAGACGCTCGATAATAGCGTCGCAGGCATTCAGAATCCGCTTGGCATAGAAATACTCGAAGGTTAGTGTCCCCACACAAAGAAGTGCAACGAGGATGCCTCTTCTCCACATCAGCTCGGTACTGATATTCATTGATGTCATATAGATTGCAGCAACAACGACGAATGCGAAGAAAAAGAGACAGATTCCTGTCTCCAGGACGATGTACCGCTCCTTGAACCGACGAAGGGTTTCGGTAGTTGACAGGATGTCTCCACTATAGATTTCTTCTTCCCGGACACCTTTATAAGCCCAATATACAGCGGGTATGGAAACGACAGTAAAGAGGATAAGGGAAAGTGTAACCCACCAGGCCATACCTTGCACATAACTCAAGATGACCGCAAGTAAGCAACACGCGACCCCAAGCGGGACAGTTTTCTTTGAAAGGAACAGCCTTCTCACATCCTTTTTCATCGCAGTCTGTATCAACTGTTCGTTGATGATCTGCTGTTTGTCGAACCGCTGCTTCAGCACAGCATAGTCCTGCCGCATCTGTTCCAGTTCCTGATCAATATTACGTTCTTCTTTGTTCATGGCACGAGTGATTAAAGATTGGACTTTTTGAGTTCTTCTTTGATTCGATGCAACTGGAAAGAAACATTCTTCACCGTAATGCCCATGATAGCGCCAATCTCCTCGTAGCTCAGGCCTTCGAGCCAGAGAAGAATGATGGCGCGGTCCACCAGGCCCAACTGGTTGATGCGGGCGTACAAGCGATTTGTCTGCAGCGCCCGGTCGTCCGTATCTTCAAAAGGGTCGATGTCCACGCTGAGCGGAACCCGCTCACCACCCCGCCGCCGCTTCTTGTCGGCATTGAGGCAGCAATTGAGCGAGACCCTGTAAATCCAGGTCCGGACATCGGATTCCGCGCGGAAAGAATCATAACCCTTCCAGAGCCTGATCAGTATCTCCTGGAAGAGGTCGTCAATCTCATCCGTGTCCTTCGAGAACATATAGCACACCGAATAGATGGTGCTCCTATGCTCGCGGACCAATTGGGTGAATGCTTGTTCCTTGTTATCCATTTACAATCGAATCTACACCCGTTAGACAACAAAGTTCGCGAAAAACTATATAATATCTGCGCACTTGGCTCTATGATTCTTCTGCGTAAACTGATTCAAAGATGGTCCGGAGCCGCGGCTCGTCTTTGATAATCTCCCGCAGCTGCTCCAGGGGGGCTTCATTGGGCGACCCAGGAATCAGAAGGTGAAGATAGCCGCCTTCGGCATATTTCTCATGGAGATGCTCCAGCGTGCGGTTCCAGTGGCCTTCCTTGTCCAGTTCAGGGTAGTTGGAAAGGCCGAAGAGGACAGTCCGGCGTATGATGGTTTCAGGAACAATTAAGCGGTCGGCCTCGGCAACAAGACGGCCATAGATGCTTCTTGGCAGCGTTTTTGCCGATGCCCGGTGGTCTTCCGCCGCCTGGGCGACAGTCTCTATCTGCTCAGGTGAGAACCATTCGGAAAGCCGCTTATCCTCGCGGATTATCCGTCCACTTTCCAGATGATGCGTTTTCCGGTCAACCGAGAGACCAAGGTCGTGACACGCCGCTGCCGTCAGGAGCATCTCTTCATTGATATCATACTGCTTGCCCATCGACATAGCACGCTCAATGACCGTCAAAGCATGGTCTTCCCGGTGCGCCTTATCAAAGGCCGCATACATTGGAATGATTTCATTATAAATATAGTTCTTCAGGCTTTCTCTTATCATGCAGAAAAGTTATGAATTCTTATCTGTTAATAATCCTACAGCGCACATGCTGCTTCATATAGGTCATTTATATTGGTAACAAAGATAACTATCTCCTTTCAATTCGGCAAATTGCTTTCTTGGTCAGGAACAGCCGCTTAAAATCCTTTTTCTTTCTTGTTCATGGTGCGGGTGATTAAAGATGGAACTTTTTTCTTATCTTTCCTCTATAAATCAAAGTAAGACAGCTGTCCTATGTGGGCGGGTGGTCGTCGCTGCGCCGAGGCGGGCACATTTGACTTTCACCAGGGATTGTTCTCTGGCGAGCAACGCTATGATAATAAATAACTTTCCTCTACGAGATCAATGTCTCAAACAGGCCTCCTAAGCCGCACAAAGCATTAGCCAATTTGTTCTACGGGGTCAAACCACCACAAAGATAGTGACCTTACAGAGTGCGGTATATATTGAACCGGCCGTTTAGGCAGCTGGAGCAATATCTGGAGTATAGTCGCGATATGCGACGTTGTCGTGAAGCACGTGCCAGATAGCGACAAGCATTTTTCTGGCTATTGCCACTTGCACTTTCATTTTGTTCTTGCGTCGGACGACCGTCTGATAGTAACTGAACTTATTGAGAAAGCAGCCCTGTGTTTTAGCGGCGCCCCATGAGCACTCAATCATTGTTTTTCGCAAATACTTGTTTCCATGCGTAATACTTCTCGCCTTTATTTTGCCAGCACTTTCCTCGTTGCGTGGCTTCAGTCCACACCAGGACACTAGATGGGCGGCATCTTGGAATGATGACACGTCTGAACCAACTTCTGCAATGATGGCAGTAACAGAACGCCCCTTGACTCCAGGTATGGTCTGAAGGTTCTTCAACTGTTTCGGAAAGTGTTGCTGGCAAATGGCATCCATCTTCGACTGGCATTCATCCTTGTGGCGCTGTGCGAGTTCGACCTCTTCACGCAATTGGCGGATGATATCAATGTCCGTATCGGAGAAAACGCCAGTTAACGATGCTAGGATGATATCTCTCCCAACACGGTTAACAGTACGACTATGGATGACTTTTAGCAATTCATTCGGGTCTCTGATACCCTCTGACAAGAGTCTGATGACCTCCTTGTAACTTTTCCCGTCCGTAGTTGACACATAGTTGCTGATTCGTATGTTACAACGCTGCAAAGCGGCATCCAATTTCCCCAGTTTACGGACACATTCTGCATTCAAGTCTGAGATGCGTCGATCATACTGACGGAGTTGCTGGATAATGTCAGCAGGAACGTAACTGCCGCGGATAAGGTCTTTGAGAAGGCAGGTGGCTATCCACTCTGCATCTTTCACATCGCTCTTTTTCCCTGGCAATTGCTTGATGAAGTATGGATTGACCAACTTCATCTCGGCAACATAAGGTTCCAGCACGCGCCAAACTGGCATCCAGTACACACTCGTACTCTCCATACACACCTCACCGACATCCAATTCCTGTAGTTTGGCAGCCAGTTGCTCTAGTTCAGGAGTCAATACGCCAAATTTTTCTTGAAAAACAACGCCCTTCTCATTGAGAATACACACAAAGACGCTATCTTTGTGGACGTCAAGACCGCATACTTGTCGCATAGGCATAACAATTTTTGGGACACCATGCCCGTTACACATTAGAACTTTGCGGCGCGCCGGATGGCGACGACCGCTCGCCTACAAAGATAAGACAGCGGTCTTGATTTTTATACAACGGGCCTAAAATCGACAGATTTTATATATATTTGTTTCAGTCAAAAAGTTTAGCGTTATGGCAGATTATCCCCAGATAGACCTTACGGCCTGGCACGCGACCGGGCAGGGCGGAAACGGAACCACATATGAAAATCCGGAGCGGCCGGACGTAATACTCAAGGTGAACAAACCCGGCCTAAATACCTTTGAGGCGGTGAAGAAAGAGTTCGACGTGTCCAGGGCCGTTGACGCCCTTGGCATATCCGTCCCCAAGATGCTGGAAATGGTGCGCGTTGGCGATGCCTTTGCAACCATATCGGAACGCATAAAGGAAAAGAAATCCCTTTCCCGAATGTGCCACGACCAGCCGGAGCGCATAGAGGAAATGGCCCGCCTTCTGTGTGCAAAAGGCAAGGAGCTGTTCTTCACAACCTGCAATACGGATTTCTTTCCCAGCCGTAAGGAGCAGCTGCTCAGGGCCGTGGAGAAGGTGCAGTTCATCGGCAAAAAGAACAAGGCCGTCCTTAGAGCTTTTGCCAATACCATACGGGACGTAAAGACCTGCAGCCACGGGGACTTCAATACCGGAAACCTGATTCTGGCGGGAGAAAAGTGCTACTGGATAGACCTTGACCGCTTTGGTTACGGGGACCCGATGTTCGACATCGGCCACCTTTACCATATCTGCAATACCTACGCTTCCATGAAGCAGGTTCAGGACATCTTCCATATGACCGAGGCCCAGCTCCGCCTTTTCTGGGACGCCTTTGCCAAAGAGTATACCGGGAAGGAAGACCACGCGGAATTTGACGATGAGGCTGCAAGGTTCGCCTGCCTGGATATGGTGCTCCGCTACGAGTTCCAGAAGTCCAGCCTGCCGGAAAGGCTCTTTTTTGCTGTCCATATACGCCGCCTCATATGCAAGTTCTGAAAGGCATCGTCAACGCCAGAGACCTTGGAGGACTTCCCGTCCAGGGCAATCTGCGGGTAAAGGAAGGCCTCCTTCTGAGGACGGCCCACCTTGCCGATGCCACCGACGCTGACATCCGGTACCTCGCTGCCCTTCCTGTAGTCAAAGTAATTGATTTCCGCAAGGACGAAGAGAAGAAGGGCAAAGAGAACAGGACCATTCCGGGAGCAGAGTACATAAGCCTCCCGGTGGACGCCACGGGGAACGCGGCTGCCCTGGCCACTGATGAGGAAAAGAAGAAGTTCACCCGCCATAAGAAGTTTGACGTCAAGAAGATAATCGTCATGGCGGCTTTTAACGAAAAGGCAAAGAATGTGGCTGCAGCAATGTATCCCACCCTTGTTTTCGACCACGAATGCCAGGCACGGTTCGCCGCATTTTTCAGGGAAATCCTGGCCACGGAAAAAGGCGCCATCCTATACCACTGCACTCAGGGGAAGGACCGCACGGGGATTGCATCGGCCCTGATTCTTGCGGCGCTGGGGGCCTCCAGGGAAACGATCGTGGCCGATTTCGACGCTACCAACCGGGTCTATGAGGCCGATGTCCGCAAGTACTCCCGGCGCGTCCGCTTCTGGGGAGGAAAGGACGAGGAAGTCTCCGTGGTCAAGTCCTTTATGGGCGCAAACACGGAGAACTTCGTTAAAACCCTTGAAGAAATCGACCGCCGCTATGGTTCACTGGAAGCCTATCTGAAGGGCCCCATCGGCCTGACGGATGCCGATATCCAAACCCTTAGGAAGCGCTATCTGATACAATAGCATTCTTTTTAATACATGAAACGGCTCATGAAGGACCAAATCTGGGCGTAGGTGTCCATTTCTTTGTCCGACCAGGAGTGGGTGCCGCCCCGGACCTCGTAAAGCCAAACCTCTGTGGCGTGACCCTTGCCGTGGCGTGCGGGCTTCCCGTCAAGGTATTTGTGCAGAATTACAGGCTTGGTGGTATCAGAGAGCGTTTCCTGGCTGTATCCGCTGCAGCCATTGGCAGCCACCACGTATGAGATAGCCGCGGGAACGGACAGATAGGCGCCCCAGCCATAGGCATTTGTATGGTCTCCCGTCCAGTAGGATGTCTTGTCCGCCGTACCGTGTACTTCCATGAAAGGAACCGCATTGTTGTAGTGGAGGGGTTTCATGCACTCGAGGGTCAGGCCGGCTATGGAAATGACTCCGGCGAACAGATCCGGCTTGCGCCTTGCCATGAGATAGCACATCTCTCCACCGTTTGACATGCCAACGAGGAAGGCGTTCCTGGAATCCAGGGAATACTTTCGTTGGATGGTTCTGACCAGTTTCTCCACGAAGCCGGTGTCGTCTGTTTTCATGCCTTCCTGGGCCGGATAGCCTACGTTCCATCCGGTTTTGCCGCGAGGGTCCTTCAGGCCCTGGGGAAAGCAGACAACGAAGCCCTCGCGGTCTGCCAGCTCCACAAGCTGTACTTTGCCTTTACGTGCGGCATCTCCGCCATAGCCGTGAAGACATACCATGAGCGGAGCGGCACCTGATAGTTTTTCCGGCACGTGAATCCAGTAATGGCGCATGTCCCCTTTATACTTCAGGCTGTCAAGTCTGCAATAATCCTGTATTCCCTGCGAAAAAGCACTCAGGGAAAAAAGCATGGCACATAGACAAAGACTTATCTTTTTCATTTTACTTATTTTATGATTCTTTTTCCACCAATGCGGGCAAGGGAATCCCACCAACGTGCGGGGAGGAGGGCATGGGCCCAGAGGAGGGCGTGTGCACCGAATCCCACCACGTAGCGTGTGCGGGGACGGTGTGCGCGTACGGCACGCACTATGGCGCGCTGCACTACGACGGGCTCTGACAATAGCCGCCTCGAGTATGCCCACTTCATGGTGCGGGCCTGGTTGAGGGCCGGTTCTTCATATGGCGTGCCAATGGAAGAGTCGTGAAGGTGGTCTGCGGCTATGACACCCCAGTCCGTATGTATTCCGCCGGGCTCCACAAGCACGACGTCCACGCCGAAAGGCTTCATCTCCATGCGGAGAGCGTCCGAGAACGCCTCCACTGCATATTTTGACACATGGTACCAGCCGCCAAAATACAGCACTCCGCGTCCGGCGACGGAGCTTACGTTAATGATCCTGCCCTTGCCGCGTGAGCGCATCCCCGGCAGCACGGCGCGGCAAAGCGCCGCAAGTCCGAAAAGGTTGACTTCCAGCTGCCGGCGGGCATCGTCCAGGGGAACGTTCTCAATGGCTCCGAAGTAACCGTATCCGGCATTGTTCACCAGAACATCCACTGATCCCACCACGGAAATGCAATTGGCAATCGACTCCTCTGATGTCACATCCAGGTACACCGGCGTAACTCCAAACTCACGAAGCGGTTCCATGAGCTCCACCCTGCGTGCGGCGGCAAAGACATCATATCCCGCAGCGGCAAGGGCCTTGGCTGTATCGTACCCGATACCGCTGCTGGCGCCGGTTACCAGGACCCGTTTAAAAGTATTTTTTCTCATCGCGGTACAAAGCCAGAAAGATAAAAATGAGTATGGTAAACGCCCATAGTGAGGACCCGCCGTAAGAGAGCAGCGGCAGCGGAATGCCTATAACCGGCATGATGCCTATGGTCATGCCTATGTTGATGAAAAGGTGCATGAACACGCACGATGCCACGCAGTATCCGTAAATTCGCGTGAACGGCGACCGGCAACGCTCCGAGTCCATGATCAGCCGCACTATCAGGAACACGTACAGCATAATTACGATGAAGCACCCTACAAACCCCCATTCTTCACCCACGGTGCAGAAAATGAAGTCTGTAGACTGCTCCGGAACAAAGCCGAAGGTGGTCTGCGTCCCCTGGAGATAACCCTTCCCGAACAGCCCTCCGGAGCCAATGGCAATCTTACTCTGGTTCACGTTGTAGCCTACGCCTGCAAGGTCTTCCTTCATGCCAAGGAGAACCTCTATCCTGCTTCGCTGGTGCGGCTGCAGGACATTCTGGAAGATATAGTCCGTAGAGAATACCAGCGCCGCGCCAAAGAGGAAAGCCGCCACGGCGACATACAGGAAATTGTCCCTCTGCCTGTATGCGTGCCATAGGATAAACGGAATTGAAAGAAGGCCAAGACCAACCAGCAGATACACCGGCTTTATCTTAAGTAGGAAACTCCAGAACCAGTCCTGAGTCTCACCGGCCTGCGGTACCCAGGCAACATTCGCAATCCAGTCCATGTGTCCCTGGACAGCATCCTGAAGCAGCCCCCACAGCCATGGGACAAGTGCCATGATGCCCACAAACAGAGCCCCGAGTCCAATTCTTTTCCAGAACTCTTTGCCCGGTCCCATTAGAGCGGAGCAGACCACCAGCACACCAACAAGAAGAAGCACGGACCAGAACGCCCCTGCTGTAAGGGTCCCCACAAAAAGGGCAATTACAAGGCCTATGAGCCCCAGCCACCATCCGGACAGCCCCTCCCTGTACAGCACAAAAATGAACCCTACATATACCAGGGCCGACCCCGTCTCGCTCTCTGCAATGATAATCAGCATGGGCAGCGCAATAACCGCCGCGGCAATTATGAAATGCTTGAACTTGCTCAGCTTGAACCCCTGCTGGCTCATGATAAGGGCCAGGACCAGCGATGTGGTGATCTTTGAAATCTCTGCCGGCTGGAACTTGACAGGCCCCAGCTCAAACCAGGAGTGCGACCCCTTCACGTCCTTTGACACGAATATCACCAGCACCAGCAGCGCCAGAACGCCAAGGTACATGGGGATGGACAGGCCTTCCCAAAGTTTTGGCGGCAGCACAAAGAGGATGAGCGCACCCAGCCCGAAGGAGGTGAGCATCCAGATGAACTGCTTACCGCTTCTTGTACTCCATTCAAATATAGATGACGGGCCGGTGGAATGTATTGATGCATAGATGTTTATCCAGCCGATGAACACCAGCGCCAGGTACGTCGCAATTATGGCCCAGTCTACGGACTGCCTCAGGCCCCTCTGATGTGAATTAATCTCAATCATGCTTCACACGGGACAGTAAATCGGCCTCTTTCATCCTCTTTTCCAGCTCCGGGCGGGATGTCTTGCCCTTCAGATACCTTTCCACCATGAGCGACGCCATGGGGGCGGCGTATGTGGCACCGAAGCCTCCGTTCTCTACGTATGCGGCAATGGCAATCTGCGGATTGTCCATGGGGGCAAAGCAGATGAAGACAGAGTTGTCGGCTCCGCGGGGATTCTGGGCGGTGCCTGTCTTGCCGCAGACGTCAAGGGAGTCGATGTGGGCGATCCAGGCGGTGCCTCCGGCTCCGGGGCCGGAATTCACAGCCCTCCACATGCCGTTAATGACCTTTGGGAAGTGCTCCTGGGACACCATGGTGTACTGTTTCTGTCTGAAGCGCTCGTCTATGTCCACTCCTTCGGAGTCCTTTATTATGTGCGGAATATAGTAGTACCCCCTGTTGGCAATGGTGGCGCAGAGGTTTGCAAGGTGCATGGGCGTCGCCAGTATCTCTCCCTGGCCGATTGAGAGGGAAATTACCGTGGTGGAATTCCACCGGCCTTTCCCGTAGGCCCTGTTATAGGTTTTGGACGACGGGATGCTGCCGGAGAGCTCGGCCGGGAAGTCGCTCCCAAGCTTGCGGCCGAAGCCGAAGCTCATTACCATTTCCCGCCAGTGGTCCAGGCCGTCGGCAACGTTGTCGTACTTCCTGTTGTCCAGGATGTTCTTGAGGACATAGCAGTAGTAGGCGTTGCAGGACATCATGATGGATTCCTCCATGTTGATGGGGCTCTTGTGCACGTGGCAGCCGAGCTTGTGGCCGGCGCCGAAGTGATAGCCCTGGCTGCAGGGATAGGTCATTTCCGGACGAAGCACGCCCTCTTCCAGGCCGATGAGTCCGTTCACCAGCTTGAATACAGAGCCGGGAGGGTACGATGCCTGCACGGCCCTGTTGTACATGGGCTTGTATGGATTTTTTGCGATTTCACCGTAGTATTTTCCAATATCGGCAAGCTGCTCCACATCAATGCCGGGGGACGATACCAGGGCGAGGATTTCCCCGGTGGAGGGCTCTATGGCTACGATGGACCCTACCTTCCCCTGCATGAGCTCCTGCCCGTACTGCTGTAGGTCTGCGTCTATGGTGGTGACGATGTCCTTTCCCGGGATGGCCTCCTTGTCGTCGGCTCCGTCGTGATAGGGCTGCTCTATCTGGTTACGGGAATTGCGGAGGTAGATGTGGTAGCCCTTCTCCCCGCGGAGGTCCTTCTCCCGCGCCGCCTCGATGCCGGTCATGCCCGCATAATCCCCGCTGCGGTACTCTCCGGGATGCTTGTCGATATAGTTCTGGTTGACCTCTGAGACATATCCCAGGAGGTTCCCGCCGGCGTTGATGGGGTACTGGCGTATGCCGCGCACCTGGCCCTTGAAGCCGGGAAAACGATACTTGACCTCATCAAACCGCATATAAGTCTCGGCAGGGACGGTGCGCATCATGGTAACAGACTGGAAGCCTATGGCCCTCCTGCGCTTGTTGAAATCGGCCATCTTTTCCCGGATGAATTCCGGCGTGACGTCCAGGACGGCGGCCAGGGCAAGGGTGTCGAATGCCTTTACCTCCCTTGGTGTGACCATGATGTCATAGGCGACCTTGTTTCCTACGAGGATATTGCCGTTGCGGTCGTAGATAATGCCCCTGGTGGGGTAAATGGTCTCGTAGACGGTGGAGTTGCGGTCCGAGTCTTCCTTGAGACCAGGATGCAGGATCTGGAGGGAGAATATCTTACCAAGGAGCAGCAGTACCACCGCTCCCAGGCCAATGAGCAGAACTATATGCCTGTACTCCTGCTTCATTTATTTTCTGGTGTCCGGAGCCAGGGAGGGAAGGCAGGCAAGGGAAAGGGCGGTGCCGGCTACGAGGGAGATGCCGAACCGCGCGGCGTCAAACCAGAAAGGCTGGAATGCGGCGCCGTCCGCCCAGACGTAAAGAAGCGTAAACACGGCCTGGGCCAGGGTGGTGGCCAGGACGGTTTTCCACAGGCCGTTGCGTTTTGGGGAGAAATCTTCCCCGCGGGCGAAGAGCTCGGTTCCGAAGACCAGCTTTATAATTGGATGGCGAAGGCCTGCCACAGGTACAAGGGCAAAGGCGTTGAGGCCCAGCAGGCCCTCTGACAGCAGGTCCGTGACCATACCGGTTGCAAAGGCGATGAGCATGGCTCCGACCGGCCCTACGCGGATTGGGATGCACAGCACCATTACCGGCAGGATGGACAGCATGAGGTACGGCGTCAGGTTGAAGAAGTTTGACAGCAGCAGCTGGGCAAGTAAAAGCAGCAGGTAGGCTGCCCAGAATCCGGATTTTCTCATAGGCCGCCCTCCTCCAGTTCTTCAAGTGACTTATTGTGGACGATGCTCACGTAGCGGATGCACCTGAAATCCTGGAACAGGGTTATCTGGATTTCGTTGGTGGCGCCGTTGACTATGCGGGATTCACCCGCCGTTCCAAGGGGGATATCGGCGGGAAACATGAAGGAGTGGCCGCTGGTGTAGACGGTATCTCCGGGAGAGAACCTGTACTGGAGGGGAATCTCCTTGAGGACAGCCTTGTTGGAATGCCTTCCGTCCCATACCAGGGGCCCAACTGCACCTTCCTCACCGCCCAGGCGGGCGCTGATGGAGATGTCCGGGTTCATGAAGGAGAATGCGAATGAGTGATGCGCGCTCACTGCGTCTATTATGCCCACTACCCCGTTGGAGGTGATTACGCCGGATTTTTCCTTTACGCCGTCTTCGTAGCCCCTGTTCAGGATTATGTAGTTGTGCTGCCGGTTATGGCTCATGTGCACTGCTTCTGCGGGAAGGTAATTGTATCCGCGGGAGGCGCGGCTGTAGGAAATGGTGTCTATACGTATCTGGTGCAGCATTTCCTGCGCCTGGCCAAGCCGGGCGCGCAGGGCGGCGTTTTCTTCCGCCAGCCGGCGGTTGGCACCCTTCAGCGAGAAATACTCTTTCACGGACTGTGTCCAGCCCTTGAAGGTACCTGTGACCGAGTGCATGCTTCCGGTGATCCAGGCTTTCTGGAGTTCGCCGTTCCTGGACATAAAATGCACCGATGCGGCCTCCAGTACAATGAAGACCGCAAAGCTTATGAGTGTTGGAATCCAGGAACGCCTTCTCATGTTTTAGCGCATGAGGAAGGAGTAATTGTCCGTATTCTTGAGGGCGATGCAGGTGCCGCGGGCCACTGCGCGCAGGGGATCTTCCGCAACGTGGAAGGGGATGTTCACCTTCTCTGACAGGCGCTTGTCCAGGCCTCTGAGGAGGGCGCCGCCGCCGCTGAGGAAGATTCCGTTTTCCACAATGTCCGAGTACAGCTCCGGGGGAGTCTGCTCCAGGACCTGCTGGATTGCGGATTCCAGGCGGGCGATGGATTTGTCCAGGCAGTGGGCTATCTCCTGGTAGGGGATAAGGGCTTCTACCGGATGGCCTGTCATGAGGTTTGGACCGCGTACAAGGAATGGTTCCGGCTCCACATCCAGCTGGGGGATGACGGAACCCACGGCTATCTTGATGCGCTCCGCCGTGGTTTCACCAACCTTTATGACATGCTGCTGACGCAGGTAGTTCTGGATGTCTGCCGTGAATACGTCACCTGCTACGCGGATGGACTCCTGCTGCACGATGCCACCGAGGGAGATCACTGCAATTTCCGTGGTGCCGCCTCCGATGTCCACAACCATGTTTCCCTTAGGCGCCTCTACGTCCAGGCCGATACCCAGGGCGGCTGCCATGGGTTCGTAGATGAGGTATACGTCACGGCCTCCGGCGTGCTCTGAGGAGTCGCGGACGGCCCTGATTTCCACTTCCGTGGAGCCGGAGGGAATGCCTACGACAAGCTTGAGGTTGGGGGCGAAGAGGCTGCGGTGACGGGAGTTCACCTGCTTGATGAAACCGCGGATCATCATTTCCGCAGCGTTGAAGTCTGCTATGACGCCGTCCCTGAGGGGGCGTACGGTCTTGATGCCGGGATTGGTTTTTTCATGCATCAGCTTTGCCTTCTGGCCAAGTGCGATGCATTTTCCCGTCTGGTTGTCAATTGCTACGATCGAGGGCTCGTCAAGGGCAATCTGGTCGTTCTGGAAAATGACGGTGTTGGCCGTCCCCAGGTCCATAGCGAGCTCTTGGTTCAGGAATCGGAATGCCATTTTATAGGGGTGCTAAAAGTCTATTTTCATTAAACGTGTAAAATTACTAAAAAAATCTTATATTCGCCCAAAGTTTTTGCTATGGACAGGAAGAAATTCTTAGTGATTCCCGCAGGCGGTTCCGGTGTGCGCATGGGCGCAGATGTCCCCAAGCAGTTCCTTATGCTTGAGGGTAAGCCAATTCTGCGCCTCACGATGGAAAGATTCCTGGAAGCCGTGCCGGACATTCGCGTTGTCACGGTACTTCCGGAGGCCCATATGGACTGGTGGAGGCAATACTGCGTAAAAGCCTCCTTTACCTGCCCGCAGAAGATGGTCCAGGGCGGTTTTACGCGTTTCCATTCCGTAAAAAACGCGCTTGCCCAGATTCCTGACGGCGCACTCGTGGCCGTTCACGATGCCGTGCGTCCCCTTGTGAGCGCGGGCAAGATCCGCGAGCTTTTTGCCGCCGCGGAAAACGCACCGGCCGTTATCCCGGCTACTCCCAGCACGGACACCCTCAAAACCGTTTCAAAGAATGAGGATGGCGTTCCGGTAGTCACCGGGACCATTGACCGCAGCGCAGTGTGGGGAGTCCAGACTCCCCAGATTTTCCACAGCGAGGTCCTGAAAAAAGCCTATGAGAGGGGTTATGACACCCTTTTTACGGACGATGCATCCGTAGTGAGTGCCGCAGGTGTCCCCGTCGTGTGCATCGAAGGAGAGCGCACCAACATCAAGATTACCACTCCGGAAGACCTCCTGCTGGCACAGGCTATCCTCTCTGTCAAATAAGCTCCATCACGGCCTCCACGTCCCCGAAGCCGCTGCTCTGCCCGCTGTATTTCTCTATGAACTTCCGGGTAAGCGACCCGCGCCACACTATGTCGTCCCTGGTGTTGAACGGGATTTCAACATCTATTCCGTAGCTCTGGTTCTTGATAATCACTTTGGAGACCCATTTCCAGCTGGTTCTGGTGCCTCCGTCGTCTTCGGTAATCATGAATGCGCAGCTCTGCAGCTTCTGGGTCCACTCCGATACCAGGATTACATTGTAGGGCACCTCTTCATCCTTCTGGCCCCTTTTCACCACTACCATGAAGTCCGTGACCGCGGGGTTGTAGAGTCTCATCTCCGCTTCCGTAGAGGCGTTGAAGCTTTCTACCGCCCCTATGCGTACCATGAACTCGCTGCCGCCGCAGAACCAGTTGTCAAACTGGCGGTGGGAGGTAAAGCTCCTCAGGACCAGTGTTTTGAGTTCAGCTGTTGCCGCAGCCCGCGGCTTTATCAGGATGTCTCCGCCGCCGTGACCCCACTCCGGGTCCTGACGCCTCATAAGCTCAAGTGAGGTGTAGGAAGCGTCGCTGTTGGTGGAGACCACCCACACGGGGCGCTTCATGGCCGTTTCCTCGTCCACCAGTATCTTGTCTCCGGAGAGGGTGTAGGCGGTGGACGTATCGTCCCAGGGGTCTCCGGGGTCGAAGGTGATTACGGGCTCCGAGCGCCCGTCCCAGTTCTCTGCATATGGCCAGTATATCTGGACGTCAGAGTTTTCCAGGGCTTCCAGGACGGCCTCCCCTCCGGCACCTGCCTTGGTGGAGAGCACTGCCTCCCGGAGCAGTTCCCTCAGCGGCCTGCTGTACTGCCTGGACGCCTTTGTGTCCGGGGAATCCCCGATGCCCGCTCCGGGCGATGCGAAGAGGCTTCCCATGAGGTACTCGTGGTCGTAGCCGTTCAGGGCCGATGCCACGGCGGCGTCATGCACCTCCTCCATCTGCTCCGCCCCTATGGGGACGCTGGACAGAAGCCGGGCCACCTGTTCAAGTGTAAAGTAGTTTGACGAGGACTTTGCCTCCGGGGCGGGCGTCTCAGGGTCTTTCCCGCACCCCGCCAGAAGGACGCACGCTGCGCCCGTTATCAACATTTTCCAATCCATTTTTCTTTTCCGGAATTAGAGTCCGGTTCCTTTACGGCAAAGGTCCCAAGAAGTATCGGTTTCACCAAAAATGACACGTTTACTTTTAAAAAACGGCCCCTGGCATATGCCAAAGGCCGTTTTTTAGTATCCGTTTCAAGTGAAACCTTCCGCAAATACCGGAAAATTCCGCAGTTTTTTATCTTGCGTAAAACACGAATCGGTTCTTGTCGTAGAAATCTTTCAGGAGTTCGGCCTGGGAGAAACCGGAATCGGCAAACAGTTTGCGGGTTTCCGGGCCAAGGACTTCGTTGATTTCCGTGAGGCCCTTGCCTTCAGGAGAGAGGAAGCGGCAGGACCACCTGGCCACGGCGCGGTAATACAGAAGGGGGTCTTCGTTGCTCACGAACAGTGCAGCGGAGGGTTCGTAGTCAACTACGTTTCGCCGGAGTTCCGGCTTTTCGCTTTCCATAATATATGGCGGGTTGGAGAGCACCAGGTCAAATTCCCCGTAATTGAACTCCTGCTCCGTATCCAGTATATCGGCGGACACGAAGGTGGGAGCCATTGCGCCGGAGGCTTTCAGGGCCGATGAGAATTCCTGCCCCCTGGCAACGTCCAGGGCTGCTTCCGATATGTCTACGCCCACAACCCTTGCTCCGGGAACTCCCAGGGCCAGGCTCCAGGCAATGTTTCCGCTGCCGGTACACAGGTCCAGGATGCGGACGGGCTCGGCCGATTTCCCGTAAGGGATGCGCATGCGCTTGATGCGGTCTGCGATCTTGATGGCCTCGCGCACCAGCAGTTCTGTCTCCGGGCGGGGAATCAGGACGTCCGAGGTCACTTTGAAAATGCGTCCGCAGAACTCCGCCTTGCCGGTCACATACTGGATGGGCTCCCCGCTCTGGAGGCGCAGCATGGCCTCTGCAAGCGGTTGTACGCCCTTTTTGTCTATCTGGTACTGAGGGTCCACAATGTGAGTGTAGCTCTTTGTGCCGATAATCTCTTCGCACAGCATGAGGACTATGCTGCGCGCCTCCGCCGTGGGATAAAGGGGCTCAAGGGCGGTTACGCCCTGCTTTATGAAGTCCGATAGAAGCATTCTGCTAGGAGTTCTCTATGACCTCCGTGAGGAAGGAGGTGAAGTCCATACCCTCTGCGCGCACCATCTTGGGAACAAGCGATGCGTTTGTCATGCCCGGGATGATGTTTACCTCCAGGAAGTATATTCCGTCGGGGGCCGATATGTAGTCCATCCTTACAAGTCCCTTGCACCCCAGATGCCTGTAAATGCGCTTGGAGATGTCCTGGATCTGGTCCCTTAGGGCGTCCGGAATCTCTGCGGGGCAGACCTCGTCGGAGAGGCCGTTGTACTTGGCGTCGTAGTCGAACCAGCCGGTCTTTGATATTATTTCTATGACGGGAAGGGCCTTTACCTCGCGGCCGTTGAAATAAACCGCACAGGTGAGCTCGTGCTGGCATTTGATTGCGGCTTCAACTATAACGGTATTGCCCTCTGCAAAAGCATAGTGTATGGCTGCGGGAAGGTCTTCCGCCTTCTCCACCTTCGTGATTCCGAAGCTGGAACCGCCGTCGGTGGGCTTTACAAACAGCGGCAGGCCAAGCTTTTCCACGGCCTTGCGGCTGAACTCTTCAACATCGTCCCCTTCCCTGATGAATGCGTCCGGGGCAAGCTTCACGTAGTCCGCGTCGCGGAGGTAGCTCTTGCAGGAATACTTGTCAAAGGCCACCGTGGTTACAAAGGCGCTGCAGCTGGAGTGGGGGACTCCAATCATTTCAAGATAGCCTTGTAGCAGACCCGTTTCTCCCGGAGCGCCGTGCTGCATGATGTATGCGAAGTCGAACTTGACCTTCTCTCCCAGCACCATGACGGAGAAGTCCGTCTTGTCCACCTGGGGCTGTGCGCCTTCCGGGAAGGGTACGCGCATGGAATTGGCCTTGCGCATGGCAACCAGTTTCCAGTCGCCGAAGCGGGCAAAGATCTCATATACATCGTACTTGAACTCGTCGATGCGGGAAGCGGTGAACTCTCCGCTGCGGCAAGCCACTTCCCACTCTGAGGAGTCGCTTCCGTATATTACTGCAATGGAACGATACTTAGCCATTATTCGAAGTAGTAGTTTTCAAGGTCTGATTTTTCAGGGGTCTGTTCTTCTTCGTCCGAGCCGCAGGGGATGCCGGAGAGGCTCTCCGGGAAGACATCGGCCTCAGAGATGCCCAGGGTGCCGTCGGCAAGGACTTTCTTCATCCAGAGACCCCAGATGGGAAGGGCCATGTTGGCGCCCTGGCCAAGGCTGTTGTTGGCAAAACGGACGTATCGGTCTTCCCCGCCCACCCAGATGCCGGCGGTGATTCTTGGCGTGTAGCCGATGAACCAGCCGTCGGAGTTGTCGTTGGTGGTGCCGGTCTTTCCGGCCATCTGGCCCTTGAGCCCGTATTTGAGACGCAGGCGGATGCCGGTGCCGGAGTCTACTACGGCACGCATCATACGGACCATGTTGCCCGTGGCGCGCTGGGAGAGCACTTCTTTCTTGCGGTCGCTGAAGGAGCCCAGCACATTGCCTTCGCTGTCCTCTATGCGGGTTACGAACAGTGGATATGTGTAAACGCCGCCCGACGGGAAGGTATTGTATGCCGTTACCATATCATATACACAAAGGTCCGCCGCACCCACGCATAGGGATACAACCGGGTCTATGCGGCCGCCGATGCCCATTTTCCTCATCATGGACACCATGGCTTCCGGCCCAAGCTGCTTCATAAGGTAAGCGGAGACGGAGTTGGAGCTTTGTGCAAGGCCCCATGTGAGGTCAACGACGGTGTCGTCCGCGTGAGGGTCCTGCGGAGACCAGGTCTCGCCGTCCCGGTTGATTACTATCACAACCGGGGAGTTCTGCACCTTGTCGCACGGGGTCATGCCGGACTCCATGGCCTGTGTGTAGATGAACGGCTTTATGGTGGAGCCAACCTGGCGGCGTCCCTGGCGGACGTTGTCGTACTTGAAGTAGCGGTAGTCCGGACCGCCCACGTATGCCTTGACGTGGCCCGTGCCGGGTTCTATTGCCATGAAAGCAGCCCTGAAGAAGGACTTGTAGTAGCGGATGGAATCGTCCGGGGTCATGAGGGTGTCTATGTATCCCGGCTTGTTCCAGGTGAAGACCCTCATCTGAACCTTTTCCTTGAAGGAGGCTGCAATCTCTGCGTCCGTGTGGCCGGAGGCTTTCATCATGCGGGTGCGGTCGCTCCAGCGGCGGGCCTGACGCATGGTGGTCTCTATGACGCTCTTTTCCGTATCGGCCATGAACGGAGGGTTGCGGCGGTACTTGAGCTCCCTGTCGAAGGCCTTCTGGAGGTCTTTCCCAAGGTGCTCCGCCACGGCTTCTTCCGCATAGCGCTGCATCTTGATGTTGATGGTGGTGTATATGCGGAGGCCGTCGCGGTCAAGGTCGTACGGGGTGCCGTCGCTCTTGGAGTTCTTGTTGAGCCAGCCGTACAGAGGGTCGTCCGCCCAGAGGAGGGAGTCTGCCTGGTAGTCTTCCAGGGTAGGGTAGCCGGACCTTTTGGGCTTCTGGGCGCTCATGGTGCGGCGGAGCATGTCCCTGAAATAGGGGCCTGTGCCGGTGGTGCGGTCCCCGTGACGGGCGTGAAGGACGATGGGGAGGGTCTGCAGGGAGTCGCATTCCCGCTTTGTGAGATAGTGCATCTCTTCCATCCTGGACAGTACCAGGTTGCGGCGCTTGAGGGCATGCTCGGGATTGATGGCGGGATTGTAGCGTGTGGGCTTGTTCACCATACCAACCAGGACGGCGCTTTCCTCAGGCTGCAGTTCCGAGGGATGCTTGCCGAAGAACTGGTTGGCGGCCGATGATATCCCGTAGGAGTTGGACCCGAAGAAGATGGCGTTGAGGTACATGTCCACAATCTCTTCCTTGGTGTAGTTGCGCTCCAGCTTCACGGCCGTTATCCACTCCTTCAGCTTTATCCATACAAGCCCCAGCTTGCCTACGCCTTCCCTTCTGGGGTACAGCGTCTTTGCCAGCTGCTGGGTTATGGTGGAGCCGCCTCCCTGGGAGGAATCCCTGGACAGGAGGGTCTTGAACAGCACGCGGGCCAGGGACTGGAAGTCCACCCCGGAGTGCTTGTAGAAGCGTTTGTCTTCAGTTGCCACGGCGGCCTGGACCAGCGAGGGGGCAAGTTCCTCATAGCTGACGAAGGTACGGTTCTC
>JAEEGJ010009240.1_pt1 | contig 26556 bp, 20 predicted proteins | sample 8958761 | NCBI WGS metagenome assembly JAEEGJ01 (sample SAMN16246546, study PRJNA631951) | gut metagenome | biome: gut microbiome; feature: rumen; material: RS-attached | host: Bos | place: Iran: Karaj | collected 2018-10 | reverse complement strand
ATGTGATACACTCCGGCGCGGGCGAGATCGCGGCGGCGGCGGCGGCCGCGCTGCTCATCGACCGCTACGAGGTCGAACTGCTCGTGAACTTCGGCGTGGGGGGCGGACTCACCGCGGAGATGGCGCAGACGAAGACCTGCGTGGTGGAGCGGGTCGTCCATTACGACTATGACACCTCTGCTTACGACGGGACGCTGCCCGGCCAGTACGCGGAATACCCCGATGTGTATATCCCGGCCACCCCCGCCCTGGTGGAGCGGGCCGTACGGATCGCCCCGGAGCTCAAACGGGTGACCTGCGCTTCGGCGGACAAGTTCGTCGACGGACAGGAGGCCAAGAGCGCCCTGCATGAGCAGTATGGGGCGGATATCTGCGAGATGGAGGCTGCGGCCGTGGTGCTCACCTGCAACCGCAGCGGCGTGCCCTGCCTGCTCATCAAGGCCGTTTCGGACTCCATGGGCGGCGGCGCCGAGGAATTCGCGAAGGAATTCGAGCGCGCGGCTGCGATCTGCCTCGAAACCGTCGACCGTGTGATCAGCAGCGAGATCGCCTGAAAACCGCAAAGATGATCCGTTCCGAACAGGAGCGGATCTTTTTTTGTACTTTTTTCGCAAAAGGTGTTGACAAATGCGGGCTTCGGTATTACAATAACATTTGAGCAATCGTTCAAATGTTTGTAAAGGAGTACTGCCATGGGTATCACGGTCCCGCATTGCGATAATATCGAAGCTCACGAGGAGATCGTCAAAAAGGTCTCGGAAGTCCTTCCGGATGAAGAACTGCTTTACGATCTTGCGGAGCTTTTCAAGGTCTTCGGCGACAGCACAAGGATACGGATACTGTATGCCCTGCTTGAATCCGAGGAGCTCTGCGTAAGCGACCTTGCCCAGTTTCTCACCCTCACCCCTACAGCCTGTTCGCACCAGCTGAGAGTGCTCAAAAACAACAAGCTGGTCAGAGCACGCAGGGACGGCAAGACCATATTCTATTCCCTTGCAGATGAACACGTCAGGCATATAATCGGCATGGGCATGGAGCATATAATGGAATAAAATTTATATAACGAAAGGATAATTATTATGAAAAAGGTATTTAAGCTTATTGATCTGGACTGCGCTAACTGTGCAGCAAAAATGGAGAATGCGATCAAGGAGCTCCCCGAGGTAGAGGACGCAGTTGTCAGCTTCATGACACAGAAAATGACTATCATGGCTACCGACGGCACTGATTTTGACGAGCTCATGAAAAAAGTAGTCAAGCTCTGCAAAAAGGTAGAGCCCGACTGCGAGATAGTTCTGAAATAAAACATATGAGAACAAATAGCAGGGAGTGCTGAGCATGAACAAGAAGCAGAAAAAAATACTGATAAGGATAATTGCGGCAGGTATTCTCCTGATAATCGCCGCATTGCTGCCCCTTGAAGAAAAAAGCCTTTTAAGGCTTGCGGCATTTCTTGTTCCCTACGGTATCATAGGCTGGGACGTTCTATGGAAAGCCATACGCAATATCAAAAACGGTCAGGTATTCGACGAGAATTTCCTTATGGCTGTGGCAACTGTCGGAGCTCTTGCGGTAAAGGAATACCCCGAGGCTACTGCGGTAATGCTTTTCTATCAGATAGGCGAGCTTTTCCAGAGTGTTGCAGTTGGAAAGTCACGAAAAAACATCGCATCTCTCATGGATATACGTCCCGACCACGCCAATATCGAGGTAGACGGCAAATTGGTCGAGGCTGATCCCGAGGAGATAGAGCAGGGACAGCTCATCGTCGTAAAGCCAGGTGAGAGGATACCTCTTGACGGCATAGTGACCGACGGTACCTCCTCAGTGGATACCTCCGCACTTACAGGCGAGAGCGTTCCTCGCACCGTCAGAGTCGGCGACAGCGTAATAAGCGGCTGTATAAATCAGAGCGGTGTGCTCAAAGTCGAAGTCACCAAGGAATACGAGGATTCCACAGTTGCAAAAATACTTGACCTCGTTGAAAATTCGGCTTCAAAAAAGGCAAAAGCAGAGAATTTCATCACGAAATTCGCCAAGTATTACACTCCTGCCGTAGTAATATCCGCACTTCTTCTTGCACTCCTTCCGCCCCTTGTTACAGGCGGCAACTGGGCGATGTGGATACACAGGGCGCTCATATTCCTTGTTATCTCCTGCCCATGTGCGCTGGTGATATCCGTTCCCCTCAGCTTCTTCGGCGGCATAGGCGGAGCAAGCAAAAAGGGCATACTCATAAAGGGCGGAAACTTCCTTGAAGTCCTTGCAAATGCGGAGATAATTGTCTTTGACAAGACAGGAACTCTCACAAAGGGCGTTTTCGAGGTAGACGAGATACACCCACACGGTATAGACGAGGATAAGCTTTTAGAGCTAGCGGCATATGCTGAAAGCTACTCCGACCACCCTATCGCTCACTCAATATCCACGAAATACGGCAGAGAGACCGACAGAAACAGGATAAGCTCCAACGAGGAGATATCAGGTCACGGCATAAAGGCAGTCATCGACGACCATGAGATATGCGCAGGGAACTCCAAGCTCATGGACAAAATGGGCGTAGAGATAGTCCCCTGCGATAAGTCAGGCACTATGGTACACATCTCCGACAACGGACAGTACTCAGGTCATATCGTTATAGCCGACAAGGTAAAGGAGTCCGCACAAAGCGCCATAAAACGCCTGAAAGCAAGAGGCGTAAAGCAGACTGTAATGCTTACGGGAGATTCCTCATCGGCAGCAGACGCGGCTATGAAGGAACTCGGTCTCGACAAGGCTTACAGCGAGCTCCTGCCTGCGGACAAGGTCGAAAAGGTAGAACAGCTCCTTGAAGAAAAGTCTCCCAAGGGAAGCCTTGTATTCATAGGCGACGGCATAAACGACGCACCTGTGCTCTCAAGGGCAGATGTAGGCATTGCAATGGGCTCTCTGGGCTCTGACGCGGCAATAGAAGCCGCAGACATCGTCCTCATGGACGACGATCCCGAAAAAATAGCCCTCGCTATGGATATCTCCAAGCGGACGCTGAAAATAGTATACCAGAATATCATTTTTGCTCTCGGAGTAAAGTTCATCGTGCTCCTGCTGGGAGCTCTCGGCATAGCAAATATGTGGCTGGCAGTTTTCGCGGACGTGGGAGTTTCGGTAATAGCCATACTCAATGCCATGCGAGCTATGAGGATAAAGGAAAAGAATTAGTTTCATCGTTAAAGAGCAGCTGCTGGTGCGGCTGCTCTTTTTGCATATATACAAAGTTGAAAATTATTTTTTTGAAATTCAACCGTTTTGTGTTTAAAAAACGGCTTTTACGGAGTATATATAGAAGCACATTTTGCAGATGCACAGAAACACACTCCTATATTTTAAATCCGTCGCCGCAGGCAACACCATAACTCTCAACTCTCAACTCTCAACTTTCAACTCTTGGTTCTAAGTTCTCAACTCAAAAAAGTATTGAAAAAACTCCCAAACTCTGATATAATTAATAGTAAAGCTTTTATGAAAGGAAATTCCACATGGATATCAGATCGACTGTCGTTTCTCTCTCTGAAATATCAGGAACTTCGGGCAGCGAAAGCAAGGCTGCACAGCTTGCTCTCGGAATGCTCCGCGAATACTGTCCCGACGCAGAGATAATAAACGGCAATGTTACAGGCAAATTCGGCACTCACAGGGAGGGGCTCCCCTCTCTGCTGCTTGACGCACATATAGACCAGATAGGCTTCGCTGTGACCTACATCACCGACGACGGCTTCATCAAGGTAGGCAATATCGGCGGCATTGACCGCAGACTGCTCCCTGCTCAGCCCGTAGTTGTACACGGCAGCCGCAATATCAAGGGCGTTATATGCTCTGTTCCCCCTCACCTTACCAGCGGCGGCAGCGAGGTCCTCGAAATGGACGACGTTGCCATAGATACGGGACTTACAAAGGAAGAGCTCGAAAAGCTGGTCTCTCTCGGGGACTCCATCACCTTTGACGTGACCTGCCGCGACCTCATCGGCAGCCGTATCACAGGCGGCGCTCTTGACGACCGCTGCGGAGTTGCTTCTATCCTCTATGCGCTGGAGCTTCTCAAAGGCAGCGACCTTGCGTATAATGTGACAGTCCTCTTCTCCACTCAGGAGGAAGTAGGCGAGCGCGGCGCAAAGATAGGCGTTTTTGAGATAAACCCTGATATTGCTCTTGCTGTGGACGTAAGCTTCGCATACGCAATTGGCGAGGAGGAAAGCAAGTGCGGCTATCTGGGGAAAGGTCCTATGATAGGCATTTCGCCCTCACTTTCAAGAGAAATAAGCGATGAGCTCATAAATACTGCAAAATCTGCTGATATCCCCTATCAGATCGAGGTAATGAGCGGACTTACAGGCACAAATGCGGACAGATTCTCCGTGAACCGCTGCGGCGCCAAAGCCTGCACAGTTTCCATACCTCTCCGCAATATGCACACTCCCGTCGAGGTCATAGACATTACAGACGCGGAGCAGACCGCAAAGCTTTTGGCTGCATACATAAGGGGGGACAAGTGATGAAAGAACTGCTTAAAGAGCTGTGTCTCACCGACAGTGTTTCGGGCGACGAAAACGCTGTCCGCGAGCTTATAATCAGCAGGATAAAGAACGTCTGCGAGTACAGGGTGGACAATCTGGGAAGTATCATCTGCTTCAAAAAGGGCAGAAAGGCTCCCGAAAAAAAGCTTATGATATGTGCCCACATGGACGAGGTGGGCTTCATGGTGACATATATCCGCAGCGACGGAACTCTCAGCTTCGGCAATGTTGGCGGCATTGATCCCTCAGTTGTCATCGGCAGACAGGTCCGCGTCGGCAAAAGCCGTATCAGCGGCGTTGTAGGCGCTACAGCCGTTCATAATCTCAGCAAGGAGCAGCGCGAAAAGGCTCCCAAGACTGACAGTCTCTACATAGACATCGGAGCTGCCGACAAGGCAGAAGCCGAGAAATACGTATCTCTCGGAGACTGCGCTTACTTCGATTCCGAGTTCACTGAACTGGGTGAACGCCGCATAAAGGCAAAGGCTATCGACGACCGCGCAGGCTGCGCAATGATGATAGAGCTTCTCCATGAGGAGCTTGAATACGATACATACTTTGTTTTCAACGTTCAGGAGGAGATAGGTCTCCGCGGCTCGACTGCATCAGCATTTGCAATTGCTCCCGACTATGCTGTAGTCCTCGAATCCACCACTGCTGCCGATATCGACGGAGCAAGCGGCGCTAAGCGCGTCTGCGCACTGGGCGGCGGTCCTGTAGTTTCATTCATGGACAGGCACACTATCTACGACAAGGAGCTCTACAGCCTTGCCTTTGATATCGCCAAGGAGCAGGCTTTCCCCTGCCAGACCAAGACCATGATAGCAGGCGGCAACGACGCAGGAGCTATCCACATAAGCGGCAAGGGAGTCCGCACTATAGCAGTTTCCCTGCCTTGCAGATACCTCCACTCCCCCTCGTCGGTCATTGAATACGCCGACATGGAGAACTCCTATAAGCTGGTAAAAGCACTCATCGGAAGGATACATGAGATATGATAACACTTATCGAACACGAGCACGAGCTTGACCGCGTACTGCTCAACAAGACTCTGTCGGGCAAGAAAATGCTGGCATATATGCGGGCATACGGTCCCAATTATGAATTCTGCCGCTTCTACAAGATAACCGACGAAACAGGCGTGGGCTTCATGTTCATCATCAACTCCACCCTTATCATCTGCGGCGACGGCGATTTAGAGCCAAATGAGGAGATAGACCTCTTTGTCAGCATGAACGTGCCGTTTCGTATCGAGGGCGACCAGAAGATACTGGAGGGCATAAAGATACCTGACCGCTATCAGGTGCTGAACCGTACTATATTCGAGCTTATCCCCGATGATACGCCCCTTGAAGCTATCGAGGAGCACGTTGAGTTCAACCCCAACCTCCCCGACGTATACAAGATACTCAGCGAGGGATTCCCGAATATCGCGGATTTCTCACTGTGGTACACCGATACCTCGCACCGCTGCCGCCACGGCATAAGCCGAGTTTTCACTTACCGTGATTCCACAACAGCTTCGGCAGTTTTCGATATCGGCAGCACTGTTCTCATCGGACAGGTAGCTACAAATAAGGCTGCCCGTGGACGGGGCTACGCAAGGGAGTTCCTCAAATGGCTCGCCAAGTTCTTCAACGGACTTGGAAAACGCGCGTATCTCCTTGCTCTGGACGTCCGTGTCAGCTTCTATCAGGAGATAGGCTTCCGTATTGCAGGACGCGAGATAGTCCTTGAACGTATCGACGTCAAGAAGGACAGCGCCGCTAAGGGACGCCTTGAAGAAAAGTAATTGAGAATCCTCAATTATATAAATTTCTTATTACAGGTTAAAAGGCGATTTTCCGCTTCATAGCGCTGTTACACTCAGTAAACAGCGCCTTGACTTTTATCCGCAGATAGAGTATAATGTTCATTGAATTTGTAATTAGGAGATGTATCTATGAATCCCGAGGTCTATGGAAAATATGAGATAATCGACGCTCATGCCCATATCTTCCCTCACAAGATAGCCGAAACGGCTACTGAAAGTATCGGCCATTTCTACGACATACCGATGAACAACTGCGGTCTGACAGACAAGCTTCTTGAGGCAGGCAGTAAAATAGGAGTATCAAAGTATCTTGTTTGCTCCACTGCTACTTCGCCCCGACAGACAGACGCTATAAATACATTTATCGCCAAAAAGTGCGACCAGCACGAGTGCTTCTACGGCTTCGGCACTACCCATGCGGATTCCGCCAATATTGAAGCCGACATCGAGCAAATAAAGAAATTCGGGCTCCACGGAGTAAAGCTCCACCCCGATTTCCAGAAGTTCAATGCGGACTCTCCCGAAGCTTTCAAGATCTATGAGCAGATAGAGGGACAGCTCCCCCTGCTTATCCACTGCGGAGACGCAAGATACGATTATTCGGCTCCTTACCGTATCAAGAGGATACACGATAACTTCCCCAAGCTCCAGCTCATGGCGGCACATCTGGGCGGCTATCAGCAGTGGAGCGAAGCCGAAGAGATACTGCCCGGACTCGAAAACGTAAGATTCGATTTCAGCAGCTCTCTTGCGTTTCTTTCTCCCGAAAGAGCCGTACATATCATCAGAAAATACGGCGTTGAGAACTGCTTCTTCGGCTCGGATTTCCCTATGTGGAGCCACGAGGACGAGTTCATGCGCTTTTTGAAGCTTGGCTTTACCGAAGAAGAGAACCAGAAAATGCTTGCAGGCAATTTCAAGGAATATCTTGGACTTTAATAAAAATAACGGGACGTAACTGTCCCGTTTTTCATTGGAAAGGAGATTCTCATGGTAAAAGACATAGTCAAGGACGAAGCAGTCCTCAGCATAAAATCAGAACCTGCCACAAAAGCCGATATACAGGTAGTCCGCGACCTGCTGGACACCGTAAAGGCAAACGAGGAGCGCTGCGTGGGCATGGCTGCAAATATGATAGGCGTTCACAAGACCATACTTGTGGCACTTATAGGCGACGAGTACATCGCTATGATAAATCCGAAGATAGTGGACAAGTCCAAAGAGACCTACGACACCGAGGAGGGCTGTCTGTCTCTCAGCGGAGTCCGTCCCGTTACCCGTCACCGCATAATCACCGTGGAGTACATGGACAAGAAGTTCAAGCGCCGCCGCGATATCTTCCGTGATTTCGAGGCGGAGATAATACAGCATGAAATAGACCATTTCAGCGGTATCATTATATAAAAATCATTAAAAAAGGCGGACATAACCGTGATACTTATATAGCAGGTCATACTTTTTATCGGGGGAAACCTTTCTGAAGAAAGGCTTTCCCCCGAACCCCTTTTTCAAAAGGGGTTCTCTCAATAATAAGCATAAAACTTCTATATGAATATCAGATTTATGTCTGCCTTTTTCAATAATCCTTTTTCTTTCCGCAGACCTTGCAGGTCTTTGAGATGAGCTTGAAGTCTCCGCCGCAGTATACGCATTTTCCTGCTGTCTTGCGGCTTGCAACTACGGTCTCGTAATATGCCGGGAAATTCACTGCATTTTCGGCAAGATTGCTCCATGCGATGTTCAGAAGCTTAGGACATTCCGTAAAGCCGCCGCTTATCTTCTTGACAGAAGCAGGAATGCTTATCTGCTCAAGGTTGGTACAGCCGCTGAAATCACCGATAGCTGTTGTTCCGGGAGGCACTGTAAAGGCTCTGAGACCTGTACAGCCGCGGAAACCGTCTACGCTGAGGACTCCTGCCGGTATCTCGACATTTCGCAGAGATACGCAGTTCTGGAAAGCAGAAGCGCCTATGCTCTTTATGCCCCTTGACAAGCCCAGAGCCGAAAGAGCTGTGCAGTTTGCAAAGGAACATTCCTCGATAACGGAAACTCCCTCGGGAATAACGACCTTTTCAAGCTTTTCGCAGCCAGAAAAAGCGTATTTTCCGATAATCGAGACATATTTCGGTATCTCTATGACCTCGAGATTCTTACAGCCCGAGAACGCAAATGCGCCTATCTCGCCGATACACTCGGGGAACTCGATAGATACAAGATTTGTGCAGTCAGCAAAAACGCAGTCCGCAATACGCTGCATATGCGGCGGTATCACGACGTTTTTAAGGCTTGTACAGCCGCGGAACGCCCAGCCCTCTATATCCTTGAGGTCGTCGGGGAACTTTATCTCTTCAAGGGCAGTACAGCCGCGGAACGCATATCCGCCTATGACCTCCACCTTATCGTGAAGTATCACGCGCTTGAGAGTCGTGTTGTTTTCAAAGGCGTTTTCGCCTATTTTATGTACCTCAGCAGGTGCAGCCACCTCCTCGGCGCTGCCCTTGTAGGCAACGAGAACTCCGTCCTTTATTTCAAAGTCGGCGCTGTGCTTCTTGACAGCCTTTACCTTTCTCGCTACGTCCTTGTGCTGTGCTTTATACCTGTTTATAGCCTTTATTACTACGAAAGGCGTGCTGCAGTAAGGACAAACCCAAGCGTCCTTCTGATTATCGACCTCTACGGTCTTTCCGCAGCTCGTGCAGATAGCATTTACAGTTGCCACATCCATACCCCCTGTTTCGTCATTTTATATTATTATTGTAGCATTTAAAGCTGTGAAAGTCAATAAATACAGAGCAAAACTCACAGATTATACATAACGGAGCACGTTTATTTGTTGGAAATGCCGACCAAAAAATGAACGATTTGTTGCCCTTTGTAAACTTCACTTGCATAAAGGTTGACGAAATGATATAATTATTACATAATGCATATTAGGAGGCACATAATGAAAATAAACGACAGGATACACGGCTTTGCCGTTACAAGGACAGCTCCTGCCCCATGCAGCGGCTCGGAGCTCATAGAAATGCGCCACGAAAAGACAGGCGCACAGCTTATCTGGCTGAAAAACGACGGTGAAAACAAGCTCTTTTCCATAGCTTTCAGGACTCCCCCAAGCGATGATACGGGAATTTTCCACATACTGGAGCACTCCGTACTCGGCGGCTCAAAGAAATACCCCGTAAAGGAGCCCTTTCTGGAGCTGATGAAAGGCACCATGAACACCTTTCTCAACGCCATGACCTATCCAGACAAGACTGTATTTCCCGTTTCAAGCCGAAACGACGCGGATTTCATGAACCTGACAAGGGTATATCTTGACGCAGTCTTCGATCCTGCCATATACTACAACCCCAATATTTTCAGGCAGGAGGGCTGGCACATCGAAATGCGCAGCGAGTCCGACGAGCCTGTTTACAAGGGCGTTGTGTTCAATGAGATGAAAGGCGCTCTTTCCTCGGTATACAGCCGAATGGAGACCGAGATAATGGGAGCTCTCTTCCCCGATACCTGCTACCGATTTGAGTCGGGCGGACTTCCCGAGGCTATCCCGAACCTGACAAACGAGCAGTTCATCGAGGGGCACCGCACCTACTATCACCCTTCAAACGCCTACATATACCTTGACGGACCTGTGGATATCGAAGCTGTTCTGAAGCTCATCGACAGCGAGTACCTCAGCCGCTTTGATAAGCGCGAGGTCCGCAGCGAGATACCTGCGCAGAAAGCAGTTGCGCCCACTGTTAAGAAGTGCTTTTACGAGATAACTCCTGACGAGGAGGAGGCAAACCACACCTATCTTGTTATAGGCAAGGTGCTGGGCAGCTGGCAGGAACGCGAGAAGATAACTGCGGCTTCTGTGCTTACGGAGGCTCTCACCGGCAGCAACGACGCTCCGCTGAAACGAGCTCTCCTTGATACGGGACTTTGCCTTGACGTATCTCTTGAAGTGAGCGACGGCATTTTACAGCCCTTCGGCTGCCTGTGCATAAACAATACCGACGAGGAAAACTGCGAAAAGCTGAAAGAAACAGTCCGCAGCGCAGTTACCGAACTCTGCGGCAAGGGCATTGACCGTGAGCTGCTGACAGCGGCTCTGAACCGCCTTGAATTCCGATTCCGTGCAGGCGGCGAGCCGAGAGGTCTTACACGCAATATTTCCGCACTCTCCGCATGGCTCTACGGCGGCGATCCGCTGCACTATCTTGAGCTTGGCGAGGTCTACGATTCGCTCCGCAGCAAGGTCGACAGCGGCTATTTTGAGGAGCTTCTGAGAGAATGGCTCCTTGATGACAACGGCAGAGCGGAGCTCTATCTGCTGCCGTCCCGAACCTACGGCGAGGAGCAGAAGGCTGCCGAAAAGAAGCGCCTTGCGGCTGTAGTCGACGGACTTTCCTGCGAGGAGCGCTCCGTTATCGTCGAGCAGAACAGACAGCTTGATGAATGGCAGCAGTCCGTGGATACTCCCGAGCAGCTTGCAACAATGCCGCACCTTGCGCTTTCCGAGGTAAGTCCCGAGCCGCTGCGCTTCGACACCGAGGAAACAAATGTGAACGGCGTAACTGTTCTGAAACATACCGCTCAGGACAAGGGCATCGCGGCTCTTAATCTCTATTTCTCGCTGGCTGACTGCAATGAGACACAGCTCTCCGCGGCAGCTGCGGCTGCCGAGCTTTTCGGCGAGCTGCCAACAGCAAGGAGCTCCGCGGCTGACTTGCAGCGCAGGATAACAGGACTTCTCGGAAGTATCAACTACGGCGTCGATGTGTTCTCTAAAAACGGAGTTTCCGACAAATGCAGCCCTTATTTCGCAGTAAAGGCGCGTTTCCTCGAAAAGAACACCGATGAGGCACTTGCCCTTATCGCGGAGATACTCACCGAGACTGATTTCAGTGATATATCGGCAGTTACCGAGCTTCTCAAGCAGACCGACGAGAACTACAAGCAGAGCATTATAGCCAACGGTCATACCTACTCCATGGGACGCGTCCGTGCGGCGCTGTCTGCGGAGTCCGCAGTGAATGAGCTGGTATCGGGCTATGAGGGCTACAAGAGACTTCACGAAGCAATAAAGGCTCCCGAGAAGCTGACTGCGGAAATAAAGGCTCTCAGCGGCAGAATGATATGCACAGCAAGGCTGACCGCCAGTGTTACGGGAAATGCGGATATAAAACCACTCCTTGAAGCTCTCCCGACAGGTACTGCGGCTGAGCAGAGCGATATGAGCTTCAAGCTGGATATTCCCGAAAAACAGGGAGTTATCATACCATCGGGCGTATCATACTCCGCAATGGCTTTCCCTGATACAAACGCAGATACGGCAGTGAGAAAGGTGCTCTACCGTGCACTGTCCCTCGAATATCTCTGGAACGAGGTCCGCGTAAAGGGCGGAGCCTACGGCACGGGAGCATTCATAGCCCCCTCGGGTGAGCAGGCGTTCTTCTCATACCGCGATCCGTCCCCTGCGGCAAGTCTGGATATTTACAAAAAGTCTGCGGACTTCATCACTGATTACTGCGGCGGAGCTCCTGATATCACTCAGTATATCATCAGCACTATCGCCAAGGAGGAGCCTCTTATGTCAGACGGCAACAGGAGCGCCAAGGCTGACGGCTTGTGGTTCAGAGGCATTACCGATGAGGAACGTGCCGACGAGAAAAAACGTATGCTCGGTGTTACGGCAGAGCAGCTCCGCACGGCAGCCGAAACTCTCAGAAGCTTCGGAAATCTGTGCGTAATGGGCACAGAAGCGGCAATGGAAGGGCTTGACCTTAAAAAGGACAGCTTAGCATAAGGAAAAGGCGCGGCAGAGCCGCGCCTTTTTTGCAGGTGATAACGTCGGTTATCGGCGGACAATATCCGCCCTGCTTCTCTGCCCTATTGACGTTTTTGCGATTTAGAGCTATAATAGTCATATATAAATTCTAAGGAGATAAATATGAATATCAGTTCACGTATCATGGCGGCTGCAGCGGCTGTCATACTGTCTGCCGCAGCTTACGGCTGCTCAGGCAAGACAAGCTCATCTGCACCCTCGTCCTCTGAAACAACCACAGCTTCTTCCTCTGACGAAGCTGTTACAACTACAGATATAAAGACCTCAACGGACAGCTCTTCCACTACAACTGCTGTAACTACTACATCGGGAAAGACTGCCGGAACTGCCACAACTACTACAACCGCCGCTGAAAAGCCCACTGAAAAAGCCACAGAACCCACAAAGGCTGAATCTAAAAAGGGCTTCAGCAGCAGCTTTGAAGCCGCAAAGGCTTACTATAACGCCTATCTCACCAACAACGCCGACGCGGTCTATGATATGTTCTGTCAGGAAGAAATAGAGGCTTATCACGCCTACATCGGCACTACAGACCTCCTTGACGGCAAGAATCCGCAGGTAGTTTTCAAGCGCTCGGCTGTCATTGACGCCATAAAGCAGTCCATGGGAAATATCCGCAGGATAATGGCAGAAAAGTCCGATGTGCCCCCCGAAAAGTGGACTACCTCACTTGCCGAGGACAATCTCAGACCTAACGGCGAGAACGAGCTCAAGGACTTCAACAAGACTCTGAGCACCGAATTTACGGCAGGCTCGGACTGCGGTCTGGTGTACTACAAGGACGGCAACGATGAGCATAATTTCGTAGGAAACGGCTGCGCATTCGTAGAACTGGACGGACGCTGGTATCTTTCCTACAGCTCAGTCATGAGATCAGAGCTCATAACCTATATGGATAAGCTTTTTCAGTAAGAAAGGATACCGGAGCGCTCTCTGCTCACACAGCTGAACACCCGTATCATCAAGGCTAAAATTCAACACCGATACCAGATCATAATGGAGGAACATCTTTAATGGACGGCAAACTTTTCGCAGAGACCACTGACGCAGTCAGACAGGTCACAGAGCGCTTCGGCGTTAATATCCTCACTGACCACAAGCGCTTCTGCTCGGCTTTCTCAGACTTTGCGCCAAAGCTATCCAAGGAGAACAAGGCTTTCTTTGTGGCTCTCAGCGAGGACATAGGCGAGATATTCATAAGCGAGAACGCCGCTGTTATAAACGGCAGCAAAAGCGCCGAGGAAGTTATCCAGCGTGCCATGACCGATATCTGCGAATACCTCAACGAGGAAAAGGCAGAGCTCATCGCGCGGAGCATCGCTGCGGCTTTAGGCTGGCAGGCAGGAGAGGTACTCCCCGACAGCTCGGACGTTCAGAGCAGCAGCTTCGTCAGCGGTTCTACTCTTATCGAGGACCTATTCCGCAGAGCTCAGAGCGGCGACAACGACGCCTGCTTCAATCTTGGCGAGTGCTTCTTCTACGGACGCGGAGTCAGTCAGGACTACGCCAAGGCTATACACTGGTATATACAGTCTTCTGACCGCGGCGACTGCAGCTCCCAGAAAAAATTAGCGGACTGCTACTATCTCGGACAGGGCACTGACAGAAACCTTGCAAAAGCCGCTTACCGCTACGAACAGGCTGCCGAGCAGGGCGATTACGACTCACAGAAAGCACTTATCCGCTGCTATACCATAGGCGGAAACGGTCTCAATGCTGACCGCAGACGTGCGGAATACTACTCCAAGCGCTACGGTATCCCGATAGAGGACGGCACCTCCAACGGACTTATGAAACGCGCTCAGAACGGCGATCCAGAGGCGCAGTTCACCCTTGGAAATATGTACCTCCGCGGTACAGGCATCGAGCAGGACTACGAAAAGGCTATATACTGGCTGAAAATGGCTGCGCAGAAAGGTCATGCCGCTGCTGCCTATAATGTTGCCTGCTGCTATCAGTCGGGTACGGGAGTTCCCGAGGACAAGATAACCGCCGCAAATATGTTCAGAGCGGCTGCGGAAAAGGGCGACCTTGACGCAATGAACAACCTGGGCGGCTGCTATATGTACGGCAGCGGCACGGAAAAAGACCAGTTCAAGGCGGCTGAATGCTACAGAAAGGCTGCGGAGGGCGGTCTGCCCAGAGCCCAGTACAACTACGGCGAGTGCTTATTCAACGGCTGGGGCGTTAGCAAGGATACCGCCGAAGCTGTAAAGTGGTACAAAGAAGCCGCTCATCAGAAAGACGCCAACGGACAGTACTCCTACGGCTGGTGTCTTTGCAACGGCGTGGGTGTTGCACAGGACATGGTCTCGGCAAAGGATATGTTCGAGTTTGCCGCAGCTCAGCGCAATACCGCGGCGCAGAAGGCTCTGGGCTACTGCTTCACCAACGGCTGGGGCACGGCTAAGAACTTCGCCATAGCTGCCGAATACTTCGGAAAAGCCGCTGCAAACGGCGACAAAGAGGCGGCTGAGGTTCAGGTAGCCTGCTACAAATACGGCGGCGAGTACCTTGCGGTCAACGAGGCTAAGGCACGTTATTACGCCGACCAGTACGGTCTGGACTATGATAATATATGAAAAAGGCTTCCCCTTAGGGAAGCCTTTCGCTTTATGCTCAGTAACTCGAGCTTTGTGTTATTTCGTATCCGTTTTCGTCAAGATACTTATATACCTCATCTGCGGTCATTGGAGCTTCTGCTTCATCGTTGAATTTGTAATTTGTCGCCTTGAAGCTCTCCAGCAGATAGCCCTCTCCAAAGTAATCATGGTCGGTACGTATCTCATAAGCAAGCCATAATCCTGTTTCAGCGTCAATATCCGCTGTGATATATCTTGGCTCATATTTTCCTTCACGGAGCTGTTCGTAACTGAAGCTTACGCTTGCTATTCTTCTGCCGTTTTCATATCTTTCGCCTGTTACTGTCCACGGAGTTTCATTGATGATATACTCTATTCCATCGTTAATTACTTTACTGATCTCAATCTCAAAGTCTACGAAATTCAGACAGCCGCTCAATACAGGTCTGTCAGGCTTGGACTTGTACCGCTTGTAGTGTGTATCAACGCTTTCGATATTGCAATACTTTCCTTCATCATGCTGATTTTGTGCCGCAATATCATTCTGGTTTACATAAACATAGATATTGTTAAGAAATATCTTGTAAGATCTGTCCCACGGCTCTCTTTCGTCCGAATACATCTCCTCATACATCTCTCCGTTCATAACGGTATTATCTATCTTTACAGTTCCGTTTGTTTCCCAGTCGCCAAGATTCTGACCGTACATTGCATGGAAAGTATGAATATCCGCCGAGAATTTATCATAATAATGTGTGGCGTTAAGGCTTCTCTCGCGGAGGAACTCTCCTGTGAGCTCATCGGGAACAGGGTGTGCCTCGGTGGTTATAGTCCCGGTCACAGGCGTATATGCTACAGTTGTTGTGGCAGGTGATACGCCGTCAAGGACTTCAAGATCATACTCAGAATGTCTGTACTTATCGTATCCTCCGTCAAGGACAAACTGCTTGAACTCAGCAGGAGCCATAGGCGCTTCAGCTTCATCATCGAATTTGTAATTAGTATACTTTACCTCATATACGACCTCTCCGCTTAAGTTTTTATATACCTCGTAAAGAACTATGCCTGATTCTGCATCAATATCAGCAGTAAACTTCATGCTTGCACCGTTTGTCACAATGTCATGACCGCACTCGCCCTCAACAGTAACTATTCTTCTGCCGTTTTCCGTCTTGTCATCTTTTATGTCCCATTTGCTTGTATCATCGAGAAAAGACCAAAGCCAGCCGTAAATACGCGGAAGCTTATCAAGATTGATTTCTTCGCTGCCTGCGCCAAAGCTTACATCGTACCTTTTATTTTTTATATCGCCCTCATAGGTCTCATTTGTGTATATTCTGTACCCATTGAATGAGTACTCATAGATGAGATTGTTTATTTTCTCCTCGTGGTCGGGCTCGTCATAAATTATCTCGTTTCTGTTCCAGCCTGTTTTTGAATCATTATCCAGCTTGCAGGAGCCCTTTATAGTATAAGGCTCAGATTTAGTGGAGGTGTCATACTCATTGCTTCTTATTTCATAATCGCATGAGAATTTATGGTAGCTCCAGTCACGACCTACAATATGCTGTATCGAATTTTTGTTTATTTCATTAGGGACTTCGTTTCTTGTAGTGTTCTCTGTTTCAGTAGTGCTTTCTGTATTGCTGCTATTGTTATTATTGAACCTGTCGTTCTTCATAAGCTTAAAGCCTGCAAGGACTCCGCCTGTAACAAGAACTGCCGCAGCCGCTATTGAAGCTATGCGAGTCATGCTTATCTTTCTGTCGTAATGCTCAACTCCGCTTACCTCGTCTGCAAAATCGCTGTCAGAGCTGCCCGAAACGCGCTCCATTACCTTTGCATATATCTCATTCTTCTTTGATTCCTCAGCCATGAGCTTCTCAACAGAAGCCTTGTCTGCATTCTGCAAGGTATCTATTATCTTCTTTTTGCTGTTCATATTTATCCTCCTTTACAGGGTGATGCCGTTTTCTTCAAGGAGCTTCTTCAACCGCTTCATAGCCCGTCCGCAGCGCACTCTCACGCCTGCCGCGTTCAAGCCCGTAATTTCTGCTATCTCCTTTGAGCTCCTGCTGTAGTAGTACTTCTGAATGATAATGACCGAATCGGGATAGCCCAGCTCGGATACGCATTTGAGGAGCTGCTCCGAGAGCTCGTTCTTTTCCGCCTCAGCCGCTACATCGGTATCCTCGGCTATCTCAGCCATATTCTCATCATCAATGGGATCGTTGAGCCCTGTTTTTGCGGCAAGCTTTCTCCGCATACTTATAGCAGCATTACGCGCCGCAGCTCCGATATAGGAGTTCAGAGCTCCTATCTCTGCGCCTTTCAGCTTCATCATCACCGAAGCAAATACATCTATGGTGCATTCGTCGCAGTCGTCGGGACTTCCGAAGCCCTTTAGTATTCTCTGTACAATAGTGTAGACATATCTGTAGTATTTATCGAAAAGTGCTTTTTGTCCCTGGGGCGGAGTATCCCGCATAAGCGTTAATATCTCGTTATCGGTCATATGCATTCTCCTTTGCTGTTTTTTCAGACTGGATCCGTCTTCACCTATAGTAACGCAGCCCTGTAGGAAAGTGTAACACTATTTTAGCATTTTTTTATTCTTTTTGCAAACATAAATTCCTTTTCACTGTAATATCTACTCACTAACCACTAATCACTAAAAACTTCCCGAAGCATATAATATCAATGAGGGAGGGAAACTTCCCTCCCTTAGTACGGCGGAACTTCCGCCATATGGAGGATAATTATATGGCAACTTTTTTCAATCAGGCTACACTGTCCTATAACGGCACAGTTACAAGCTCTAATATAACCGCAGGCGAGATAATCGACGTTCTTTCAGCTTCAAAGAGCGCAGTTTCCGACACCTACACCGCAGACAGCGAGGTCGTTTATATCATCAGCCTTGTAAATACAGGTTCTTCCTGTTTCAGAGACCTTACCGTCACAGATAACCTCGGCGAATACAGCTTCGGAGAAAGCGGCACAGCCGTACCGCTGACCTACAATGAGGGCTCCCTGACCTATTATGTAAACGGAGTACAGCAGGCAGCGCCCACTGTGACCTCAGTTTCGCCCCTTACCGTTACGGGTATCAACGTGCCCGCAGGCGGCAATGCTATGCTGGTATATTCAGCTGAGACAAACAGCTTCGCACCTCTCGGCGAGAATGCTGAGATAGTGAATACAGCAACAGTCAGCGGAGACGGTATCAGCGATATCACAGCTTCCGAGACTATCACCTATGCCGAGGGCGTTGACCTTGCTATCAGCAAGTCCCTCAGTCCTGCTGCTGTAGAGGAAAACGGCGAGGTGACTTACACCTTTGTTATCCAGAATTTCGGCGCAGTCCCTGTTGAAGCTTCAGCTGATGTTGTTTTCAGCGACACCTTTGATCCTGCGCTCAGCGAGCTTACTGCTGAGTTCAACGGCGAAGCATGGGCATCGGGTACAAACTACGCCTACGATCCAGATACGGGAATATTCACAAGCCTTGACGGTCAGATAACCGTTCCTGCGGCACAGTTTATTCAGAACGAGGATACAGGTGAGTGGACGGCACAGGCTGGCGTAAGCACTATCATCATCAAGGGCAGACTGGCATAAATGTAGGGGACGGCGTCCTCGACGTCCCACTCAAGGGAACGCCTTCTCTTGCAAGGCGACACTAATCGTGTCCGGCACCCTCTGTCCTTTGGAATCCCGTTCATGTTTTCAGGAAGTAACTGCGGTATAAAAAAACTACTTGCTCATATGCGGATAATATTCGCCAGCAAAAACGGGGACACATAGTGTCCCCGTTTTTTATACCTCGAATCCCTTAGCACGGAAATCGTCAATAAGCTGTCCCAGTATCTCCGCATTTGTTGCCGAGACTGAGTGGAGCAGGAGTATCTCTCCGCCGTGTGCCGCGTCGCCGAGCTTTTTAAGCCCCTCCGCAGGCGACGGCTGTGAGTTTGTATTCCAGTCCACATAGGCACTGCTCCAGAATAAGGTCTTGTAGCCGCAGTTCTTTGCGGTCTCAAGAGCCCTTTCCGAGTACTCGCCGCATGGACAGCGGAAATACTGCATCTCATAGCCGTAGTTTTCCATGACATAGTCGTGAAGCGACATTATCTCTTTCTTTGCGTCCTCATCGGAGAGCGTGGGCAGACTTGCGTGAGTCATGCCGTGATTTCCGAGGATATGCCCCTCGTCTATCATACGCTGAACAAGGTCGTGCTCCGTCTGTGCATAAGGACCTGTCAGAAAGAATATCGCCTGAACGTCCTTTTCTTTCAGTGTATCAAGTATCTTAGCGGTATAGCCGTTTTCATAGCCCTGATCAAAGGTGATGATTATTCTTTTATCGTCCTCCGACAGGGCGAAGGCATCAAGGTCGCCGAATCGGCTGTTGAACTGCACTGCGTCTACGGGACGGTTGTTCTCGTCAACATTCGTACCCTGACCGTAGCCTATCTTAGTGTTATCGGCAGCGTAAACTGCCGTACATGGCATGACAGCCGCAGTCAGCAATGCAGCGGAAGTGTTTATTTTCATAAGCATTTACCTCTGATTTGAAGTGCGGAATAACTCCGCAAAAGTATTATCTGCTCAAAGGCGCGGAAAAAACATGGATTTTTCTGCATTTTTCATTTTTTTTCGCATATTGATATACAGAGGTGATAGTATGGAAAACGAGGATATCATCGAAGAGACCGACGAGAACAGCACCGAAGCGCTTATTGAGTCCTACGACAGAAAGCGGAAAAACCGTGCCGACGATATCATAGCTACACAGGCAGTCATATGCATACTGCTCGGAGTCCTTTTCATCGCAGGAAATATGCTTTATCCCGATATTACGGGAGCTGTGTTTGCCAAGCTCCGCGGACTTGTGACTGAGGACAAAAACATCATAACCAACCCCATTGACCATATCCTGAGCTATATTGATAAGCTTTAGACTTGGAAAAGCCGCATTCCGAGTTCATTTTTCGTTTTTTGTGTTCAATGCGCTGATATTCCTGCTCCGTGACAACGGACTTGTACTGGCTTTCTATACGGTCTGCGCAGTCCATGAAGCAGGACACATTGCGGCTCTTATGCTTGTGGGCGGACGTATCGGCTCTGTGGAGCTCAGCGGCTTCGGTATCCGCATGGAAAGGCTAAAAAGCCGCATGATATCCGCAAAAAGCAGTATTTTTGTGCTTCTTGCAGGACCTGCGGCCAATATTATTATGTATATTCTTATGAAGCTGACGGACTGCGGCGGAGACTTTCCCCTGCTGAATCTTATGGCGGCGGCATATAATATGCTCCCCTACCGCAGTCTTGACGGCGGAGCCATAATAGCGGAGTTCACCGCAGGCACGATTCACGAAAGCAAAGCAGAGACCGTACTTGCGGCGATAAAGCTAAGCTTTATCGCCCTTGCCGCCGCAGCTGCGGCGGCATACGGAAAAGGTACGCTCCCACTGCTGATTGCAGCAATAGCACTGTACATAGGAGATAAACGCACCAATAACAACTCTTAACGAAATCGAAAAAGCAGGGGGCGGCATTAGGCTGCTCCCCTTAACGGAAAAAGCGGGCTACCGAGCCGTAAAGTAACGGCTCATATTTGGTAACCTGCGATTCCGCCAAAGGGGGCTCCCCTTCCGCCGCCCCTGCAAAGCTAATGGCTCAAATAATAATTTTGCAGTGCAAAATTATTATTTCTCCTGCAATTCCTTAATTTTATCACGCAGATAAGCCGCGTGCTCAAATTCAAGCAGCTTCGCCGCGTTCTTCATTTCCACAGTGAGCTTGTCTATCAAACGCTGTTTCTCTGCGGCTGAAAGCTTCTTCTTTTTCGTTTTTTCCTCAACCTTGTTCTTGGAGGTTATCTCCAGTACGTCGCGGACGTCCTTTATAATAGTTTTCGGTACGATACCGTGCTCCTCGTTGAATGCCATTTGCAGAGAGCGGCGGCGCTCTGTCTCGGTGATAGCACGTTCCATAGAGCCCGTAACGCTGTCGGCGTACATGATGACCTGTCCCTTGGCATTTCTCGCCGCACGTCCGATAGTCTGTATAAGTGAGGTCTCGCTTCTCAGGAATCCCTCCTTGTCGGCGTCGAGTATGGCAATAAGGCTTACCTCAGGGATATCAAGTCCCTCACGGAGCAGATTTATTCCCACAAGCACATCGAACACTCCCTCGCGGAGGTCCTTGATTATCTCCATACGCTCGATAGTGTCGATATCATGGTGAAGATAGCGCACCTTTACGCCCAGCTTCTCATAATATGAGGTCAGGTCCTCTGCCATTTTCTTGGTGAGAGTAGTAACAAGAACTCGCTCATGACGCTCAACACGCTCGTTTATCTCAGAGAGCAGGTCGTCAACCTGTCCGTGAGTAGGCTTTACGATTATCTCAGGATCAACAAGTCCCGTAGGACGAATGACCTGCTCCACGATGGTGTCGGTCTTTTCACGCTCTATCTGTCCCGGAGTAGCGCTGACGTAGATAGCCTGATGAATATGAGCGTTGAACTCGTCGAAATTCAGCGGACGGTTGTCCATAGCGCTTGGAAGTCGGAAGCCGTAATCCACAAGAGTAGTCTTTCTTGCTCGGTCTCCTGCATACATAGCCCTTACCTGCGGCAGAGTAACGTGACTCTCGTCCACGATAAGGAGGAAGTCCTCTGGGAAATGGTCCATAAGCGTCAGCGGAGTACTTCCTGCTGGTCTGCCTGCAAGGACACGGGAGTAATTCTCGACGCCGCTGCAATAGCCGACTTCGCGGAGCATTTCCATGTCGTAGTGAGTTCTCTGCTCAATACGCTGAGCCTCTATGAGCTTGTTGTTCTGCTTAAAATAGTCGATACGCTCTGCAAGCTCGCGGTCTATCTCGGTGAGAGCAGATTCGAGCTTATCGTCGCCTACAACATAGTGAGAGGCTGGGAAAATAGCCGCATGGGAAACTACCGCCTTGACCTCGCCCGTTATCACGTTTATTTCGGAGATACGGTCTATCTCGTCGCCGAAGTACTCCACGCGCACAGCCGTATCCGTTGACATTGCAGGGAATATCTCCACAACATCGCCGCGGACGCGGAAGCGGTTACGCTCAAAGGCTATGTCATTGCGCTCATAGCGAATCTTCACAAGCTCCGCAATGAGTTGGTCACGGGGCTTTTCCGCGCCCTGACGTATGGAAACACACATGGAGCGGTACTCCTCAGGACTTCCGAGGGAGTAAATGCATGAAACACTGGCAACTATGATAACGTCGCGGCGCTCCGCAAGAGCCGTTGTGGCGGAATGGCGGAGCTTGTCTATCTCGTCGTTTATGGAGGAGTCCTTTTCGATGTAGCTGTCGGTGCTTGGGACGTAGGCTTCGGGCTGATAGTAGTCGTAGTAGGACACGAAGTACTCAACGGCGTTGTCGGGGAAGAACTCGCGGAACTCCGAACAGAGCTGTGCCGCAAGTATCTTGTTGTGAGCGAGTACAAGTGTAGGCTTGTTCACACGGGCGATAACATTTGCCATGGTGAAGGTCTTTCCCGAGCCTGTAACGCCGAGGAGTATCTGTTCCTTTTTGCCTGACTGTATACCGTTTACCAGCTTGTCGATAGCCTGCGGCTGGTCGCCTGCGGGAGCGTAGTTTGAACATAGCTTGAAGTGATCCATAGTTCCCCCTTTTGAAGTTGAGAATGTAGGGGCGCACAGTGTGCGCCCGTATCTTTTGAGAAAAGAAGTGTATGGGGCGATGTGGTCATCGCCCCGTAAGTGTATTATGTTATTTTGTGTATTGACGGCGTCCCGTCGCCCCTACAAAAGCGTGTATGTCACGGGCGCACACTGTGCGCCCCTACAGGCTAACGGCTAACAGCTTCGGGCGGATAATATCCGCCCCTGCTGTGGGCTGTCGAGGACGCCAGCCCCTACAGGTTTATATCTTGGTGATGTCAACTAATTCAACGTCGTTGATAGTTCTGCCCGATTCGAGAACCTTTACTAGCGATTTCGCCGTATCTACAGCAGTTAAACTACAGATAGAACGCTCTATGGACTTTCTTCTCATCTTAACGCTGTCACGCTCGGGAAGTCGTCCCTTTGCAGATGTGGAGATTACGTAGTGTATCTTGCCGCTGTCAAGGAGAGTCTCAACATTGGGCTCGCCGTCAGAAATCTTGCGGACAAGGTTTGCCGCTATCATGTTCCTGTGGAGAACGCTCTGTGTACCTGATGTTGCATAGAGCTCGAAGCCCATACGCTCGAACTTGTCCGCAATAGGAAGTATCTCCCTCTTGTCGCTGTCACGGACAGAGATAAGAACTCCGCCCTCGCGCTTGAGGTCAAAGCCTGCGGCGATAAGTCCCTTGAGGAGCGCATCCTCAAGGTTTCTGCCGATACCGAGACACTCACCTGTTGACTTCATCTCAGGTCCCAGCATTGTATCAACGTCAGTCAGCTTCTCGAATGAGAATACAGGGACCTTAACAGCAACATAGTCGCCTGCGGGATAAAGTCCGCTCTCGTAGCCCATGTCTTTGAGCTTTGCGCCGAACATTATCTTTGTAGCGATATCCACCATAGGTATTCCCGTAACCTTGCTGATATAAGGAACAGTTCTTGAAGAACGGGGATTTACCTCGATAACGAATACCTCGTGATTGTATACGACGTACTGGATATTTACCAGACCGATAACGTTGAGCTCCTTGGAGAGCAGTCTTGTGTACTCAACGATTATGCGCTTGATACGCTCAGAAAGGTGCTGAGCAGGGTAAATGGAGATAGAGTCTCCCGAGTGAACGCCTGCACGCTCGATATGCTCCATGATACCGGGAATAAGGAAGTCCTCGCCATCGCAGATAGCGTCGACCTCGACCTCAGTACCCATCATGTACTTGTCGATAAGAACAGGGTTCTCTATATTATGGCTCATGATGATGCCCATATACTCCTTTACGTCGGCGTCGGAGTGAGCGATTATCATATTCTGTCCGCCGAGAACGTATGACGGACGGAGAAGCACAGGATAACCGAGGTCGTTAGCCGCAGCAAGAGCTTCCTCTGTGTTCATAACTGTATGTCCGGCAGGTCTCGGTATACCGCACTTTTCAAGCACCTCGTCGAAACGCTCTCTGTCCTCTGCGGCGTCTATCATGTCAGCAGAAGTACCAAGGATACGAACTCCCATATCTGAGAGATAGCGTGTCAGCTTGATAGCTGTCTGTCCGCCGAACTGTACAACAACGCCGTAGGGCTGCTCGGTCTCGATAATGGACTGAACGTCCTCCTTTGTGAGAGGATCGAAGTAAAGTCTGTCGCCTGTATCGAAATCGGTGGAAACGGTCTCGGGGTTGTTGTTGCAGATAACAGCCTCGTAGCCCAGCTCTTTAAGCGTCCATACACAGTGTACTGAACAGTAGTCGAACTCGATACCCTGTCCGATACGGATAGGACCTGAACCGAAAACGATGACCTTTTTCTTGCCCTTGTCGGTACGCTCGATGAACTGCTTTGCTTCGTTCTCCTCGTCGAATGTGGAGTAGAAGTAAGGAGTCTCAGCCTTGAACTCGCCTGCGCAGGTATCTACCATTTTGTAAACGGCGCTCTTGTGCTTGGGGCACTTCTGTCCCGATATGCGCTCGATAGTGCTGTCGAGGTAGCCGTACTGCTTAGCGATATCGTACTTTTCCTCTGTGAGCTCACCCTCTGCCATCCATTTCTCCAGCTCCACAAGGTTGAGGAGCTTATAGAGGAACCAGTTGTCTATCATGGTTATCTCGTGTATCTCCTCGGGAGTTATACCGCGCTTTAACGCCTCAAATACGCAGAATGAACGCTCATCGTCGATAACGTGGAGCTTCTCGCGTATCTCCTCAGTGGAGAGCTTTGCAAGCTTTTTGAGGTTCATGGTGTCCATGCCAAGCTCGATAGAGCGGACAGCCTTCATCATAGCCTGCTCGAAGCTTGTACCGATAGCCATTACCTCGCCTGTAGCCTTCATCTGAGTGCCGAGGGTACGCTTTGCGTAAACGAACTTATCGAATGCCCATTTCGGGAACTTGATTACAACATAGTCCAGTGCAGGCTCAAAGCAGGCGTATGTCTTGCCTGTTACCTGATTGATTATCTCGTCGAGAGTATAGCCGATAGCTATCTTAGCGGCAGTCTTTGCGATAGGATAGCCTGTAGCCTTTGAAGCAAGCGCAGATGAACGTGAAACTCTGGGGTTTACCTCGATAACAGCATACTTGAAGCTTGTGGGGTGGAGTGCGAACTGACAGTTGCAGCCGCCCTCGACTTTAAGCTCCTTGATGATGTTGATAGCTGCTGTACGGAGCATCTGGTACTCTCTGTCGCTGAGAGTTACGGCAGGCGCGATAACGATACTGTCGCCTGTGTGAACACCTACAGGATCGAAGTTCTCCATGGAGCATACCGTGATAACGTTGCCTTTTGCGTCACGGATAACTTCAAACTCTATCTCCTTCCAGCCGCTTATGCACTTCTCAACAAGTATCTGTGTGATAGGCGAAAGACGAAGTCCGTTTGTAGCTATATCGCGGAGCTCCTCCTCATTCTGGGCGATACCGCCGCCTGTTCCGCCGAGAGTGAATGCAGGGCGGACGATAACGGGATAATGTATCACCTGTGCGAAGTCAACTGCGTCCTCAACGGTCTCAACGACCTTTGACGGGATACAGGGCTCGCCTATTTTCTCCATGGTGTCCTTGAAAGCCTGTCTGTCCTCAGCCTTGTGGATAGTCTCGGGATCAGCGCCGAGAAGCTTTACATTGTGGCTGTCAAGGAAGCCTTCCTCTGCGAGCTGCATGGACAGTGTAAGACCTGTCTGACCGCCAAGAGTGGAAAGGAGACTGTCGGGCTTTTCTATTTCAATGATACGCTTGATAACGTCAAGTGTAAGGGGCTCGATGTAGACCTTGTCTGCCATAGCCTTATCGGTCATAATGGTAGCAGGGTTAGAGTTTACCAGAACAACTTCAAGTCCCTCCTGTTTAAGTGCACGGCAGGCCTGAGTGCCTGCGTAGTCAAATTCGGCAGCCTGTCCGATAACGATAGGACCCGAGCCGATAACAAGAACCTTTTTTATATCACTTCTGAGTGGCATTTCTATTACCTCCAAATAAGTAGTAAGTAGTATTGTAGGGAACGGCGCCCTCGCCGTTCCTTTAATATATCACTTTTGCGGAACGCCGAGGGCGGCGTTCCCTACTGAATTATTTCTTACTCATTGTTTCAACAAAATCGTCAAACAAGTACGCTGTATCCAGCGGACCGCCGTGTGCTTCGGGGTGGAACTGAACTGTTCTTGCGTTGACTGAGGTATAGTGTATGCCCTCGCAGGTCTTATCGTTTGCATTTATATGGGAAACATGACCTACCGAAGGATCAATGCTGTCCCCTACTACTGCGTAGCCGTGGTTCTGGCTGGTAACGTAGGTAAGACCGCTTTCAAGGTCGATAACAGGCTGGTTTGCACCTCTGTGACCGTATTTCAGCTTCTCGGTCTTTCCGCCGTTGGCAAGAGCCATGAGCTGATGACCGAGACAGATACCGAATATCGGAATACCCAGCTTCTGTATCTCCTTGATATTCTCGATTATCTCAACATTTTCGGCAGGATCTCCGGGGCCGTTGGAGAACATTATGCCGTCGGGAGCAAGCTCCTTTATCTCTGCGGCAGTCGTGTAGGCAGGTACTACGATTACCTCACAGCCGCGCTTTAAGAGCTCCTGTCTGATATTGCGCTTGTAGCCGA
>JAEEGJ010009239.1_pt1 | contig 26557 bp, 19 predicted proteins | sample 8958761 | NCBI WGS metagenome assembly JAEEGJ01 (sample SAMN16246546, study PRJNA631951) | gut metagenome | biome: gut microbiome; feature: rumen; material: RS-attached | host: Bos | place: Iran: Karaj | collected 2018-10 | reverse complement strand
ATTGCCGAAGAAGAGGCAGAGGCTGCAAAGCGTAATGTAACTGCCGGTGGTTCAGAAGGAGCTCAGTAATGGGACAGTATCGTATTCAGAGACTGAATGATCAGCTCCGCGACGAAATTTCCCAGTTGATTTTACGCGGGGAAGTAAAGGATCCTCGCGTAAATACCTTCCTCAGCATTAACCGTGTTGAGGTTACAAGCGATCTGAGTTATGCCAAGGTTTATGTTTCTTCTTTCCTTCCTGATGGTCAGGTAAAGAAGGGAGTAGACGGGCTTCAGGCCGCTGCCGGTTTTATTCAGCGTGAGATTGCTAAAAAGCTGAGAATAAGGCAGTTTCCAAAGCTTCAGTTTCAGGTTGATGCAGGTATGAAGGCCGGCTTTGATATGGTTCAAAAACTGAACGAACTTGAACGGGAAGACAAATTAAATAATTCGGATACTGAAGATAAATCTGAATAAGGTGGATAAAAGCCTTCTCACGCTTAAATCTCCCTAAACAAAAAAAGCTGTCCAAAAATGGACAGCTTTTTTTATATCACTATGATTGCTTTTTAGTTTTCAAGGAAAGCCCCGAAAATCCAGCCTTCAATGCCACCAGATACACTTGTATCTTCGTCCGCATCATATTCTGAAACGTAATACCAGCTTGCTGTGACTCCGTCTATTTCTTCACTTTCATCTGTTTTCATAGAAACAAGAACTGACGGTGAATCAACAGATTCAAACTGGCCTATTACTTCTCCGGCAGTTCCTGGAAGAGAACGGACATTAACCTTGGAACCATCATTTGTTACAATTTTAGTAACGTATGACATTTCTAATGGAACAATAGAATCATCAGAGAAGGAACTTACACCAAGAATTTTAGCAGTCTGCTTTTTAATATACTCACTGATAAGTAAACTTGTTTTCATAGAAGCTGCATTATCCAGCAGTTCCTTTTTCAAATCCTCATTTTCAGTGTTTCTTGCTTTTTCAAGTATAATTATAGCCTTTACATCTTTCTCAGAAGAACTGATTTTTTCGGAATTGACATAACGGCTTCTTTTTAAGCCATCATTTGTATCATAGAAATAAATTTTGACAAACTTACAGTTGAACTCAGTTACAGTATCACTATTGTCGGCAACAACAAGAGTACCAGTTTCAAGCACAGCATTTCTGAAAGCAGAAAGTGTAGGTCTTGTAAAAAGAAGTGCATCACTTTGTAATACAGAAGCTGAATCACAAGGCTCCGCATCTGATTCCTGAACATAATAAGTATTCTTGTTATAAATAACCTTATAAAACTTTACATCAGGAAAAGTCTTGCTGGAAGTTACTAAATCCTTTGTTACGAGTTCACTTGATTCAAGCTCAAGTTCTGTTCCTGCGGCAACAGTTTCGGCCCATTCAACTCCATTGCTATCATTAGCTTTTCTTAATGGTCCGTTATCGCGCAGCATCAGGATTTTTGATGAGGCTGCGAAAGTGTTTGCAGTTAATACTAAAATTGATGAAATTATAATCAATGTTTTTTTCATAAATATTTCTCCTTATCAGCTTGCAGAATTTATTTACAGACCTGCCGCAATAATTTTCTCTGCAACAAATGATGAAACCGGCAGATTATCGAGAGAATAAGAAAGCTGGTCTATAACGGCAGCATCTGGATTTTCAATTCCCTCAAGCTTTTTAAGAGTCTGCAGGGCGAGAATATCTGCTTTATTTGACGAAACTGCTTCACTTTTTACCCATACTTTATTTCCAAAAGCGGCTGCGTTGTAACAGGTAACTTCTACAAAATCAATATCAAGGTCTGAATCTGTTGTTTTTGAAGCCTCATTAACTGCTACTATTGATCCTTCTTCAAACTTTTTACTGGTAGCGGCTGTACCATCAGCAGAATTATAAATGATTGTTGTTGCTGTTATAAGGGCAGGTGTAACTGAAGCATCGTTTGTAATAAAAATATCACGTGTCCAATAATCTTTGTTATAGTAGGAAACATGAATAAAATTGAAGTTTTCCTCTTTACCAGAACTTAAAAGACGAATAGCTTCTTTTTGTTCAATTGTGTTTTTATCCATATAAATACGAATTGTATCACCTAAAAGTGCTTCATCCGCATAAACCATTTTGCCCTCGTCGTTTTCTAAATACAAGGGTGTGCCGTCATAAAGAATAACAGATGAGATAGTTTCTTTTTTTTCTGCTTTAGTTTTTTGCTGTTGAGGTGCGGCGCTTGTGTTTTTTTCAGAATTGTTTTTTTCCTTATTACAACTGATAAAAACCATTGCTGCGCACAATAAAACCAGTGTTAATTTCGTTTTTTTCATAGCTCCTCCAAAAAACGTTTCTAATTATTAAAAATTATACAATGTTTTCTTACATTTTACCAATTTTTATTCATGTTCCAGAATTTCAAACTTTCGTCTTATCATGTTTCCATGATTGTCTGTTATTGTAAGAAGATGTGTGCCTGGAGCAGGATTAATAACAATTTCATGCCTTTTGTCTGTGAGTCCCAGATAGTTACCGTCCAGATCCCAGTAGATTATTGTTTCAGAAGAACGAGCCGCTGCCTGGGCTACCATTGCACCAGGGCTTCCATCGAGTTCAATTGGAATAATGATTCTTGCTGAAGCTTCCGGGAAAACAATTGAAATGTTTTCTTTACTTGAGGCTTCGTGCCAGGGAACAAAATCAGGCAGCAGCCGATAGCTTAGAGATGTATTTTTATACCAGTATTCCAGATTTGGAGGAAGTACAAAGTGATTTTCGAGCTTTGGCAATGTACCATTGTAGAGACCTGCCTTTTCACCTGTAAGGTCTTCTGCATTTGCCCTGTATTTTCCATCCCGGGTAAATGAAACTCTTGTGCAATAAGGACATAGGGAAGGAGCTGCTGCCTTTTTAGGTCGCACTATTTTTTTTGTATTATCGCAGTAGATTCCAGCCGCATAACCGGAATGACTGCAGACTTCCTGAGTGATAAGGTCATCATAAGGAATTTCCGGCCAGGTTGTTTTGGGAAGAATTGAAAAAATATCAAAAAGAATGGGGGCGGAAGTCGAAACACTTTTCAATTCCGGATTACCAAGTCCTGTAGCGTTTCCAATCCAGACGGCTACAGTGAATTCCTTTGTAATTCCAATTGCCCAGGCATCACGATTTCCGTTGGAGGTTCCTGTCTTCCAGGCAATTTTTTTTGAGTTTGCATATTTCTGCCAGTTGGCTTCATCATCCGGGCGGGTACCTGTCGCAAGAACATTAATCGTTAGCCAGGCACTTCCGGTAGATATAGGAAAATCAACCTTTTCGAAGCAGGCTTTTTTCATAAGTCTTGCATAGGCGGCTGCTGCCTCCTGCATTTTTATTTCTCCGCCGCCAAGAATAAGTGGCAGTCCATAATCGTCTGAACTGCGGGTAAAGGTTGTAAAGCCACTTTTTTTAAGTATATCTAAAAATCTGTTAATTCCAAATTTCTGAAGCTCCCTGATTGCCGGAATATTTAAGGAGCGGGTAAGGGCTTCAGATGCTGGAACAACTCCGCTATATTTCTGGATATTATTTTCCGGACGGTAACTTCCAATTCTTGTTGGAACATCTATTACAAGCTGGTCGGGAAGAAGTTCACCGGAGTCGAGCATGGCAGCATATAAGAAGGGTTTCAAGAGACTGCCGGAACTTCTTTCTGATTGAATTATATCTACAGCAAAAGTGTCTTTGTTTCTGCCATCAAGTCCTGTGTTACCGCAGTAGGCAAGTACTTCTTCCGTTTCAGTGTCTATAATAAGTGCTGCCGCATTATTAATACCAAGTCTTGAAAAATCCTTTGACCATCGTTCGAGAATTCTCGCAGTATTTTTCTGATAATTATAATCAAGGCTTGTATAAAACTTCGTTTTTCCTTTATTAGTTTTCTTTAAGTATTCAAGATAATGGGGAGCATTTTCTGCCAGCGGATATGGCTTTCCTGGAAGCTTTTCCGCAATAGATAATTCATAGGTTTGTTCATCAATATATTTTTTTTCAAATAATCTTTTTAATAAAGCATTTCTTTTTCTTAATAAAATTTCTGAGTTTGCTCCGGGATATACGAGAGAAGGCTGATTAGGTAACACTGCAAGAACAGCGGCTTCTGCCCAGGTAAGTTCTTCCGGCGGGAGATTAAAATATCTCCAGGAAGCGGCTTCGAGCCCTACAACATTTCCTCCAAAGGGGGCATTTGCACAGTATAACTCAAGTATATGTTTTTTTGAAAATCTGATTTCAAATATTACCGCAATAAGTGCTTCCTTAATTTTCTGCGCATAAGTTCTTTTTTTATTTCCTTCAAGAATACGAACAGTCTGCATTGTAATTGTGGAGCCACCGGAAACAATTCGTTCTTCTTTTACATTCGAGATAATTGCCCGAAGAATCGAAATAGGATCTACTCCGGAGTGGAAGTAAAATCTTTTGTCCTCAAATTGTATGATTGCTTTTTTAAAATTATCAGGAACCTTGCCAGGTTCAAAGCGCCATTGCTGGTCTGAAGCAACCTGAGCTCCAAGTAAATATCCATTTTTGTCATACAGCGCATAGGAATACTTTTGAGATTTTTTTAGAAGGCTGGCGGGAATAATATAAACTGTACATAAGAAAAGCAGAAGAGTGAAAAAAAGAAGACTTAATTTCACTCTTCTAAGCTTCAAAAGCTTTCTTAAAGAAAGAGATAACTTCATTATTTTATCATCTGTACTTTAAATCCCGGTACAACAGCTCTTATAGAATTGTCGTACATAGCCTCTGCATAAATTGCCGGGATAGTTACATTTCCGGTATAAGCAGCAGTTGCATTGAAGAAGAAGTCTACACTTGCGTTCTTATCAAGATCAAAATAGGTATAGATAACATCATCTCTTATATCCTGATAGGTATAAGTAGATTCAGAATAATACTGATTAGCCAGTCTTTCATTTGAGAATTCAAGACAGGTTGCAACCGGTATGGCAAGAACAAGATTCTTAATAGAGCTTTTACTTGTGTTTGTAATGTGAACCTTAAGAGAAACTTCATCGCCAGACTTAAGCATTTTTAAGTTATTTAAGCCGTCAACAGACATTGAAATACCTGTATTCTGCTGCCTTTCATTACCGGCTGATGATATTCCGCTGCAGGTTACAGTTCCGTACAACGTAAAATTTCCGGTATTTTCAACTGTTACAAGCTGGCCCGGATATTTATAAGAAACAGGTAATTTTACGGAAGTGAATTGTTCTGTAAAGCTGTCGCTCTTTTCAGTAATATCATTCTTTACCAGGTAACTTGCTCCTGCAGCTTTTTTATCTGCATAGTATGGAAGGAGGGCAAATAAAGACCAGGCTGTTTCCTGAGTATTAAGCCATTTGTCAGAAGCAAGGGTGTCCGCAACAGTTTTAGCAAGCTGTTCTGTTTTTGTAGAGAAATTACTGTAAGTCTTGTTTGATACATAAAGATTTAATGCCTGTTCGCGAAGAGATGAAGAGAATTCATCATCAGAATTTCTGTAATAAGAAGAAGTTGGAGTAAATGCTTTTAAGATTTCTTCAGCTGTGTCTTTTCTTCCTGCAAGACTATAGGCTCCCGCAAGCAGGAGTTGTGCATCCTTAGGAATGTTAAGCTTCATATAAAGACGGTTCATTGCGCCTATGTCAGCTTTACCTGCGAGGGCAAGTACAAAGAGTCTGTAAGATTGAATTGAGTAAGATTCATTTGCAGATGAGGTCTGCCATTCAGCTGCTGTAGAAGACAACCAGTTAAGAGCAGGTTCGTAGATTGTGTCAGGAACGCTGTAACCATGATTTTTTGCTTCAGTCATAAAATGAAGGGCATAGCAGGTTCCCCAGGCATGAGGCTGCTGATAACCTGGCCAGTAACCCATAGCTCCGGAAGCAGTTTGATAAGTAGGGTAACGGTCTATAACAGAAGCTACATTAGACTTTATTTCATTTATCTGCTCAGGTGAAAGCTTTGCATAATCTGGAAGATACATCTGAGGGAAGCCGCCTGAAGTAATCTGTTCAATACAGCCATGAGGATACTGAACAAGATAAGAAAGTCTGTTAGAAAGATTAATCTGTGGCATTGTAGAGAGCTCTACAGTTAATGATGCATTGCCCTTTTCAGATGGTGTATCTACAGAAATTGAACTGCTTGCTCCAGGTTTGACTACGAAAGCCTTGCTGTAACTTACCGGTATTCCTCGAGAAATAATTTCCATAGGAATAGAAGATTTTGATGTATTTTTATCATCCTTTACTGTAGTTTCGAATAATACATGGCCCGCAGTCTTTGTTTGTATGTCGAAACTAACAATCTTTGTTCCGTTCGCTGGAACTGTAACAGAATCTTTTTGTGATAAATTCAGAATACCTCTTGAGGCAAAGTTTACTGAAACCGTTTTTTCAAAATCATCACCATTAAAGATTGTTACAGGAACACGAATTGTTTCATTAGTTCCAAGAGTTCTTGGCAGGGAAGGCTGTGCCATGAGAGAAGATTTTACAGGAACAGTTTTTTCCTGTGTTCCATAAGCTCCATTTTCTGCTGCAACTACAATAGCTCTTACCGCACCTATATAGTAAGGCATATCAAACTCTGTAGTCTTTTTTTCGCCCGCCGCAATTGTATATGGCCCGAAATATCGTACAACCGGAGCAAAACGGTTTTCGTTATTCTTTGCGTTATCAAGAATATCTTCTGAACCACCAATTGCGAGCATAGTTTCGAGTTTACCACTGTAGGCATTCATTACATAACGATAAATATCCCAGTTCTGAAGCTCAGAAGCTTCCTTTTTATAGAAATGGCTTCTGATATCCGGAGCATGGAAATTAGTAAGTCCTAACAAGCCTTCGTCTACAACAGCAAGAGAATAGGTCATTGGTCTTCCATTTTTTTCAGAAACGGTAAAGGAGGCTTTTTTGTTCGGTTCAAAGCTTTCACTTGAGGTAATAAGAGGAGTAAGCTTTGTTTCCGGATTATCTACCATAACAGGAAGTACTCCGTAAAGTCTTATTGGAAGGCTGTTAGCTGTCTGCATATGAGGCTGCAGGAGGGTAAGGTGAACATAAACATTAGGAGCCATGTCTTTTGTTACAGGAAGCTTATATACATTTGTTCCCTTTGTTGTATCAATACGAACAGTCTTGATTATATGTCCGCCTTTTTCAATTGAAATATATGCACTGGCCTGTGAGTTAGAGGTAAATGAAATTTCTGCAGTTTCAGATGGAGTATAAAGCTGCTTGTCCGCAGTAAGAGGAAGCATTGCCGCACTGCCTGTTCCTCCCTCCTGAGCACGACCAGCCCAGCCCGGCCAGTCAATGTAAACGATTTTTGCGGCGCTGTGGCCATAGCTTCCATCGCTAACTTCGACAAGATAGCGGCCCCAGTCAGGATACTTTACCTGGAACTTGAAAGAGCCTTTGCCGTTTTGTGTATTTAAGGAACCCGAGGTTACTTTGTTATAATAGTAAGATGAAACATGTGTTGCACTTGTGTAGGCATCTTTTTCCCACCACCATTTCCATTCCAGCTTATAAACTGTGTAATTTAGTTTTGAATTTGGAGCAGGTTTTCCATCCTTATCCAGGAGAACAACATCAACAGTATGATCTGTATCAGTTAAAAGCATATTACGGGTAGCATCTCCCTTAGGAAGTTTAATTCCAACATATTTATCATAAGGAGAATATTCCAATGTTTTTGACTCGGTTGAAAAAGCACCTGAAGGTTCATATATTTTTGAAATAAAATGTGCATTTAGTTTGCCCGGAAGATTTTGTCCCGCCTGAAGATGTGAACTAAAGCTGGCTTTTGAAGTTTTGTCGAGATTACCAGTCCAGATAACCTTTCTGTTGTAATCAATACTATTTGAGAAGTTCTCGAAGGTGTATTCAGAATAGCCGTCAAAGCTTGTCGTAGCAGGAGAGAAAGCTACAGAAACCTCCGCATCATAATCTGGAGTAGGAGCACCATGCAGCCAGGCTCCGGTAAGCTCAAAGAAATTATTATTAGGAGTTAAAATTTTATCTTGAGCTTCAAGAGAAACAGAAAGTCTGTTAGGTACTATAGCTTCCACACTAAGAGTTTTTGTCCAGGAGTTACCGCCGATAATCACTTTTGCAGTCCATAAACCGGTAGGAGCATCGTCTGCAGTTTTTGTAGTAATAGGATAAAAATGATTTACAGATTTATTTAATACCTTTGTATCTGTTATACGGCCCATCGGGTCTGACAATTCAAAGGTAACTGGAATATTCGCAGGCAGTTGCTTTTCAAGATCCTGAAGAATAAAGGTCAAATACATTGCATCGCCGGGACGCCATACTCCGCGTTCTCCGTAAATAATTCCTTTAAGGCCTCCGGTTCTTTTTTCGCCACCAACTTCAAAATGGCTGGTGCTTAAATTAGTTCCTTCAGAAATTTTAAGATATGAGGTTTGTTTATTCTGTTTTGCTGTTATAGTGAAAGGATTTTTTGGATTGTTAAAAATCACAAGACCATTAGAATCTGTTTTTCCTGAAGCAAGAGGAGTTCCCACGTAACTGTTTACTTCTACAGCCACGTTAGAAAGTGGTTTTGCAGTACGAATATCGGCAACAGTAACATAAAGATTTCCGTCACTGTCTTTTTTTGCCATCATTCCTAAGTCAGAAACAAGTACATTACGGGAAATGGTATTATCACTATTATAGGACGGAAGATAAAAAGCCGGATGGTAAGGATTGTTTTTATTTCTCCAGTAAGTATTTCTCTGTTCATAATTTAAAGATTCATAGTAATCCCAGCTGCTTTTTTCAATTGGAACAGAATATGGTTCAATTGAATCAGGTGGCATAGGCAAATCAGGAAAAGACTGGAAGGAAGTATTATGATATTTTATCTGATCCTGTCTGAAGGAAACCCTTATATGATACATTCCCTGAGGATATTTTTTTACAAGCTCAGAAAGCTCAAGACCACGTGGAATATACTTATTCTGCATGGAGTCATTCCAGGCAAAATTGATTTTCTTTTCCCAAACTGGTTCTCCCACCCGGTAAAGATTTCTTGATTTATCTAAATCATTATCCTGCAGGAATTGATTTATATTTCTTTCATAAATCTGATAAACCTGGATAATAACTCCCGACAAATTTCTTGTTTCAATAGGAAGAACAGTTCCCTGTGTTGTCGGGAGAATTACGTTACTGTTCATAAATCTTACAGAAGGAATTTCCCAGTTGTTTGAAAGGCTAACATTTGAAGCCTGTGCAAGATAAATGCCGTCAGAGCTTTTAATTCCCGGTTCAAAGGAAAGAGTCTGAATGTCTGACCAGTTAGAATCACTGAAGAGGGAAAGCGTATTTCCGTGGATTGAGGTAGAAAAATCATCATTCTTCTTTCCATTAAAATCCAGAGTTTTAATAAATGAGGCTATATCCTGTGCTGAATCCAGCGCTTTTGAAAAGCTTACAAGAATTACATTATTCTTTGTAGTATTGATGTCTATAATTGAGAAGGCGGCTTTCGCAGGAATTGAAATAATCTTTTTGCCGTCCAGAAGTTTTTTATTTGCTTTAGATATACCGATTGCTTTTCCAGACCATTGAAGAATAAGGTCCTGAGCTTTTTCTGCCTGCTGATTGATATTAATAGAAAAACTCCATTTTTCAGGAATATCAGTTTTTTTCCAGTTTATTTGCTGAGCTTTGTTTTTAATCTTTGCATTAAGAATTGCAGAAATTTCTTTTTCGGAATAAGGAATGTCTGTAGTTACATTTCCAGATACTGTAAAAGAATCTGTATTTTCATTCAGACGGATTTCATCCATATCTAAAGAATACGAGGCTTCTTCGACAAAGAAGTTTTTTTCATAAATTGCTGAACCGTCTTCAAAAAGCTTTCCCAGATCAGCTTTAATAGTCATTTTTGAATTAGCCTTGTAAGGCTGATCAGGAATAAAGGTAGCCTTGTTATCGGTATATTCCCATACCCCCTTTGTTTTAGGATATAATTCCAGAGCATCACCGATAGGACATTTTGGACTTTCCATAAAACTGATGGAAATCGGACTTAATCTGCCGATGGAAAGTGGAGTAATGAATTCTATATGAGAATCTTCATTACCATTTTTTGATACTGCATTTGAGATTTTTGAGCAGCCGGAAATAAAAAATACAATTAATAAAATAAGGATAAAAAACTTGTTTCTCATATTATAATTATAATATGGTTATGTAATTAGTTCTAGTTTTTTAATTGTTAATTGTAAAATTATAATAAAGGCGTTCTGATTTGTCTTTTCCGATAATTCCACGGAAATTTTCTTTTTGAGAAAAAACTGCATAACTGGAGTCTGCAGGCAACTCGTGGAGATTTATTGTAAAGAGGGCAGAGCGGAGAGGTTTACCATTACAAAAGGCCTTTTCAGCTTCTTCATCCCTTAATGTAATAGAAGAAAAGCCGCAGAGACCAGCGGTTTCTCTGTCCAGTCTGCAGATTTTTTTTCTGATTTCTTCCTGCAAAAGTGAATCATCCGGATGGCCTGCTTTTGTTTCTCTTGCCTGCTTTTCTTGTTCAGCATATATAATAGAAGATTCAATCGAAAAATCGCTAAGCTCCGAAAAACCTGCTGCATCTTTTATATCAAAATTTCCAACACGAGTTCTGTATAAACCGATAAGATGACCCGCACTTGATGCATCCCTTGCGATATCTCTTGCAAGACATCTTATATAAGTTCCCTTTGAAACTGTAAAACTGATTTTACAGTATTCAACTTTATTTTCAGAATTAAGCTTTGTTTCTGTTATCAGGGAAGAAAAGACTGTGACAGGGCGGGGCGGAAGTTCTACTGCTTTTCCTTCTCTTGCTAAATCACTTGCCCTTTTTCCATTTACATGAAGAGCACTAAAGGCTGGAGGAGCTTGCAGCTGTTTTCCAGTATATTTTTTTACCGAAGCTTCAAGTGCTTCTAAAGAAGGCAGTGGGGCTCTTCGGATAATTTGTCCTGTATATTCAAGAGTATCAGTTTCCTCACCAAATTTAATTACAGCTTCATAACTTTTGTCGAATTCAGTGATATTACCGGCCAGCCTTGTCAGTCTGCCGCAGCAAACAACAAGCAGTCCCTGAGCAAAGCTGTCCAGAGTTCCTGTGTGGCCAACCTTTGTTGTGTTTAAGGCTTTTTTTACACTGTTCAGGGCTGTAAAAGAAGTAAGAGCTGGTTTTTTAGCAAGCAGTACAATGCCATCTGGACTTGAAAGGTTAGACACGAGGAACTCCTTAACTTAATCAGCGTAAACCAGAAGCAGCGGCTTCAGTTGATGCTTTCCAGAACTGGCTGCGTCCGAAAGGTCCAACTTCTCCGCGCATTTCGAGTGTATCTGCCTTATATTTTTTACCATCAGCCTTATGGAAGGTAATGCGGCACTTATAACGTTTTCCGTCACCCGGATCAATAATATAGCCGTTTGCCCATTTTCCTTCGCCCTGGCTTGTTAAATCCCAGATCCAGGTAGTACCAACAGTTGTAAGGGTTCCAACATCAGCGCCCTTCATAAAGTTGTCGTAAGATTTTCCTTTACCACCTGTAGCTTTTTCATCCTGTGGGGCATCAGCTACAGAAAGAATTTTTCCGTAAAGCTTTCCGCCTTCCTGCCAGATTTTCCAGCCTGCAGTATCAGAATTAGTTTTTTCATCAACACTAATCCAAAATCCCTCAGCAGGATCTGCGGCAAAACACAAAGTTCCTGCAAGAAGTAAAATTGCAAAAATTGCAATGATTTTTTTCATTTTAATCCTCCAATGAAAATGATTTATAAATTATATCATAGGATTAATAGGCTTTAAACTAAAAAAAGATACTTCGCAAAGAAGTGTCGTACAATGCCGTGTAAACTACAGGGCCTGGCCTTCTTTGCCTTTATAGCTGGTAAAAGTGGGCAGAGAGAGGATCGAACTCCCGACACGCCTAAAATTGGAAATCCGTTAAAAAAAATTGCGAAAGCAATTTTTTAGGATTATCCAATAAATGGCGCGAGCGAACGGGAGTGAGCGAGGTCTGACAGAATGTCGGGATAAGTGAGATCCGGGATAAAGCAAAAAGCGTGTTAAAACAAAAAGACTTGGCAAAATACCAAGTCTTGATAATGGGCAGTGAGAGGATCGAACTCCCGACATTCTGGGTGTAAACCAGACGCTCGTACCAGCTGAGCTAACTGCCCGATAAGTTATATTTTATTTATAACATTTATACCGTTTTGTGTCAATAGAAAATGCCGAAAATTATACTTTTTTTAGTAATTATACTATTCAGCTAATGACGATGATAATAAAGTGTGATAAAATTATTTACATTCAAAAGCCAATGCTTGAATTCGGGAGTAGTTATTGAAAAAATCATTAATTAGCAGAATATGCATTTTTTTCTCATTAATTCTTGTATTATTTTCCTGCAAAAATACTACCGAAAGTAAACTGGTTTACACCGATGCTGATACAATAAAGAAGAACGTAAAGGAAAGAGAGCAGGGAATAACCTGGACTCAGGAAATTGAACCTGAAAGACTTACCGAATATGTACCTCGTTCCTCTGTTATGTTCGGAATAGAAGTTCCTTACACTATCGATTTGTATAAAATCACAAAATCCATGCAGGCTGCGGTATATCCTGATCTTGAAGAATTCGGCAGCCTGAATACCAATAATCTTCACCCGGCAATTAAAGAAAAAATCAATAATTTCTGTAACGCACTTTCCTCAGAAAAGCATTCAGGGGCAGAAAACTTTTTCAGCCGTAAATACATTTTTAACTATGTTTTCTTTATCAAAGATCTTGAAGAAGGCTGGAAGGATAATTTTGGACTTTCATATCCAAAGCTTTCTGAAGAAGAAAAAGCCTTTAATAAGTGGATATTAGGTGAACCCTTTATAGGTTCAGAAATTATACAGATTCCTGTGCGTTTTTACGCAACCTGTGGTATTATAGATGTAACGCTATTTTTAAATTCCAGTGGGAATAATGAGCTTTACCAGATTACTATAAACAGGTGGAAAAAAGTATGATGGAACAACATGACAAACTTACAGGTATAGAGCGCGAGCTTGTATTACAATATCTTATAGACGGAAATGTACCGGTAACTCTTACTCCTGTAGAAGAACCTCTTTCTTCAGATAAAGATGATATGGAAGGAGAAATCCGTTCTCTTACTTCTCAGATTTTCCCTGTTGCAATAAAGGGCGAACATATGAGGGTTAAAAAGAATGGTGAAATCCTTCTGGAAAATCCGGTTCAGTCTGTTGCCAGCTTTGCAAATAAAAACGTTAAGGTTGAATTTTATTTTAACAGGGTTGGACTATACTTTATATCACCTGTAAAGGAAACAAAAAAAGGTCTTACTCTTTTAATACCTGATCAGATAGAACGTATTTCTGACATTGAAGAAGAAGCTGATTATGATTTCTCTTCTGTAATTTACTTTGATTGTAAATCCCGTAGAGATTTAAATCTTAAATGTGTTCCGGAAGAGGGTGTCGAACTGTTTGTTCGTCCTGTATGGAAAATAATTCCACTGGAGTATCAGAAAAAGGCCAAGGAATTACTGGAGCAGTTTGTAGAACAGGCAAAGCAGGAAAAAAATGCCGGAAATGGTATTCAACTCATTCCGGTTTGTAAATATCTTACCGAACCGCATAATTCAAAAATGGAAGCAATGGAGAACAGAGTAAAACCTTTTTCTATTCTCTTTGTTGACCATGAACGGCTCGTTGTTGGTATGGAAACTCAGGGCTGTACCTTCTTCTTAAACGAAGAATATGGAATTAAGCTTTCCTTTTCAATTAAAAGAGGCCCGATTCTTACAAGAGATATTTTTGTAACAAGTCTGGTTAATAAAATTTACCGCAGTGCAGACGGCCTGTATTCCTGTGTAGATTTCCGTTATACAACTCTTCAGGAAGAAGATATGCGCTTCCTTTACGAAAAGGCTACAAGCACTCTCTTCAGTTAGTTTTAATTGCCTGTTTGCGGCTTATCCTGATTCTGCTCTTGATTCTGACTAACGCTTTGTCTCGGATCGTTTCCAAGAATAATTGCAAAGCTCTTTGTGTATTCAAGGTTTTCACAAATAATTTTGATAATTACAGTTAACGGTACTGCAAGAAGCATTCCGGTAAAGCCCCAGATATATCCCCAGATAGAAAGACTTATAAGAATTGCAACTGGTGAAATACCAAGGTTTTTTCCTTCAATTCTTGGTTCAATAATATTTCCGATTACGATGTTTATTGTTGTCATAAAAATCAGAATGAACAGTGTTTTTCCCCAGCTTGGATAAAACTGAATCAGAGAAAAAATGGTGGTTAACCCAACTGCAATCGTAGAACCGAAAATCGGAATGAAATTCATGATAAAGGCGAGGAAGCCCCATACAAGAGGGAAATCAAGTCCTAAAATCCAGGCTACAAGAAAGCAGATTATACCAGTGGCCAGAGAAATAAAAAACTTAATTGAAATATAACGAACAGTCTGATTAATTGTCTGGTTTGAAATTCTCTGAATCTTTTCACGCTTGTTTTTAAATGCATAATGAATCTTTCTTTTTGTAAGCCGCATTTCAATTAAGATAAAGGCGGTAATGATAGAAATAAGAAATAAAGTTTTACTGAAGGATAAAACTCCAGATGAAAGAGATACTGCAAATTTCTGAGTGTATTCACGAACCTTGAGAGATGTCCATAAATTCTGAAAAAGGCTTTTTGAATTATCTATTTCTAAACCAAGGTTTTCCGCAATAAGCTGATAGATAGACATAAAGCGGCTTTCATATTTCGGGTATTCAGCAACGATTCCTGTGAGTGAACTGAGTAAAAGAGAAGTAATTCCAAGAAATACAATAAGAAAGAGAACAACAATTATGAGGGAAGAAACTACCCAGGGAATACCGGTTTTTACATTCAGCTTTTTTATGATTGGAAGTAATACAAAAGAAAGCATGAAAGAGAGGACAATCGGAATTAAGACAGAAGACATTGCTTTTGCAAGAATACCGGCGAGAACAACTGCAAAGAAGAGCAGAAGGTAAAAAATCTTCTGTGAGAATTTATTCTGATTTTCCATCTCTTCCATATGCTTCTCCTATTTTTTTGGAAGAATTTTGTCAAAGCCGCAGTAAGGCACAAGTACTTCTGGAATTGTAACTGAGCCATCTGCATTCTGATAGTTTTCGAGAATTGCAAGCATTGCGCGTCCTACGGCAATTGCAGTTCCGTTGAGTGTGTGAACGTACTTGTTCTTTCCGTCGTCGTCCTTGTATTTAATGTTGAGGCGGCGAGCCTGGTAGTCTGTACAGTTAGAAGTAGAAGTAACTTCTCCGTATTCACCGCCGTTGCGGCCAGGCATCCAGGCTTCCAAGTCCCACTTGCGGTAAGCAGGAGCACCAAGGTCTCCGGTACAGGTATCTACAACGTGGAATGGGAGACCCAGTCCAGTAAAAATTTCCTCATCAATCTGGCGGAGCTTTTCGTGAATCTCGTCTGACTGTTCTGGGGTAGAGTAAGCAAACATTTCTACCTTATCAAACTGGTGTACGCGGTAGAGTCCCTTTGAGAACTGACCGGCAGCACCTGCTTCGCGGCGGAAACAGTGTGAAAGACCGCCGTAGAAACGTGGAAGGCTTGCCTTGTCCAGAATTTCATCCTGATGGTAGCCGCCGAGTGTGATTTCTGCAGTAGCAACGAGACAGGTTCCTTCTTCTTCGATTGAGTAAACGTTAGATTCGTTTCCGCGCGGGTTGAAACCGATTCCCTTAAGAACTTCTTCCTTAGCAACATCAGGTGTAATGAACATCTGGAAGTTGTGCTTGCGGAGTGTGTTGAGGGCGTACATGATAAGAGCCTGCTCAAGGAATACAGCTTCGTTTTTCAGATAATAGAACTTTGGACCAGATACCTTTGTACCGCGGTCAAAGTCGATGATATCGAGAGATTCACCAAGCTGAACATGATCCTTTGGTTCAAAGTCGAACTTGCGTGGAGTTCCAACCTTTTTTACTTCGAGGTTTTCTGTATCGAGCTTTCCAACAGGAGCATCAGGGTGAACCATGTTTGGAATCTGACGTGCAGCTTCTTCGAGGGCTGCTTCAGTTTCTTTTGTTTCTGCTTCAACGGCAGTGATTTCGTCTTTAATTGCCTTACCGGCAGCAATAAGCTCGTTGCGTTTTTCAGGATCGAGCTTCTGCTTCATTGCCTGAGCATTTTCGTTACGCTTCTGCTGAAGTCCCTGAAGTTTTGTTACAAGTGCAGTGCGCTTATCAAAAAGCTCTACAACCTTGTCTGCATCCGCTGTCATATTGCGGTTGATGATATTCTGTTTTACAGCAGCAAGATTGTCTTTAATAAATTTGTAGTCCAACATATTTTTAGTCCTCTTATTTTTCTGTCACCCCGGCCCTGAAACAAGTTCATGGTTCGGGGTCTATGTTTTTAGTTAGTTAATTCGTATTTTACAGTCACGTTAGAAGTGATTGTTATGTTTCCTTCAACGATAGGAGTCTGTGTTCCACCGTCTGCCATTGAAGCAGCCTTGAACATCATGTCATTACTGCGTCCGGCACTTGTGTAATCTTCGCGGATTTCAAGAACACCACTTACTTTACAGCCGCTTGCTCCGGCAAGAAGAGAAGCAGCATCCTGTGCGTTTTTAATTGCAAGAGTGCGGGCCTCGCGTAAAGCTGTTGCCTTGTCTGAAACAAGATATTCAAAAGATGTTACACCGTTTGCACCGGTGTTGTTCTTTACAGCTGCATCAATAACCTTGCCTGTTAAATCAACATTTCTGATTAATACTGCAATCGTATTGCGGACTGTATACTCACCTGCATATGCATGAGTATTATCCTGCGTAATAGAATAATCATAAGTAGAAATATCTGATGCAGGAATTCCAGCTTCCTTAATTGCTGCTATTGTATTTGCTGTGTTGACTGCATTTTTTTCTGCTGCGGCAGGACAATTCCAGTTTGTTGATTTTACAATAAACTTTACGGAAACCATGTCAGGCTTTATTGAAACGCTACCGCTGCCCGAGACTGTAATTGAGCGGACAGGGGCTTCATCCTTTGCAGGACGTCCTAATACACAGGATGATAAAAGGGCAGTGCCCAATCCGATAATAAGAATAGATTTAATTGAGTTTTTCATAGAATCTATCTAACCTCCAAATAGAATCTTTTTAAATATATTATGCGCTTATTTGCATCATCCCAATATTTACTTGCAGGATAATTTTTTGTAAGCGTTGTATATGCATCTAAAGCACCCTTAATGTCGCGTACATCAGATTTTGCTTCGAGAATCTGACCTTTAAGATAAAGGGCTTCGTCACGATTGTCTGTTGAATATTCAAAAAATTGATTTATTTTTTTGAGAGCAGACGCATATTCTTTTTCATTATACAGAACCTGGGCTTCTTTTAAAAGAGAGTCTGTAGACGGAATTGTCGTTACAGTTGAAGTCTCTTTTGAAGTTTCTGCTGTATTTTCTGCGGTAGTCTCTTTTACAACTTCTTCTGTGCTGCTTGCCGCTGAAGTCTTTGCTGAGACTTTAGTTGAGCTTGCTGTACTTGTTGAGCTGGCAGTGCTTGTAGTTTTTGCAGAACTTGTTGAGTTTGTAGAGTTTGCTGCAGAAGTACTTTTTTCATTTGCTTCTGTTTTCTCTACAGTTGATTCTGCCACTTCTTCAAGTGATTCAGACTCTTCCACTTTTGTAGCAGTCTTTTCTTTTTTCTGAACAGGCAGTTTATATTCCGGCGCTTCTATATGAGTTTTGTTAGAACCATTTTCTGCCGTAATAATGACTTCAATATAATCATCAAGATACTGTCCGGTAAGAGGATCGTTTCTGTAGAAGTGGATGATTTTAGTTCCGGCAGCACGAGCCTGTAAACTAAACTTTGTATCTTTAGTACCAAGCTTGCGGCCAAAGTAAGCAAGGTCTTTTGAGTTGTCGGTAAGTCCCATATATATCCAGCCAGTGCCAGGGTAGGTTACATCAAGATATTCAAACTTCTTGAGGGTTACTGAGCGGGATGGAGTAATGTCTTTTTCAAGGTCGCTGAGTTTTACATCTGAAGCAGAATCATCATCTGTAATATCAATGCCGCCGGAAATATCGTCCGAATCCGGGTTTGAAACAATGATAACATCGCTGACGTCCAGATCATCTGAATTATTTTCTTCTGGAGATAGATTTTCATTTTCAGAAGAAGGCTGTTCATTCTGATTTTCTTCATTACTGTTTACGATGGTAATTTCCGGAGGTTCTTCCTTTTCAACTTCTTCGGATACAGTCTGATTTTCAGAAGCTTCTTCTTCTACCGGTTCAAGAGTTATTATTTCCGGCTCATCAATTTCTTCCGGTTCAGGAAAATCTTCAGAGGTAAGAAGAGTGTCTTCTCCGGAAGTTTCGTCTTCAGACTCTTCTTCGGTAACAACTTCATCGGTGTTATTTTCTGTATTTTCTTCAGCAGGGGCTTCAGCAGAAGAATCTTCAGCAGAAGCTTCTGTTTCAGCTACTTCAATTTGAGAATCAGTTTCTGGAGCCTGCTTTGTTGCACAAGAAGTAAAGCAGAGCATAATTGCACATGAAGATGCTATAAGAATTTTTTTCATGGAGCGGCTCCTGTTATTTCATTTATTAAATTATCATTTGCTTTTGAAAGCGAATCAATTTCTTTTTGAGTTGGAACGGTAAACCATTCCTGGCCATCTTCCTCGCTCCATTTTTCTTTTGGAGTACGGGAAGCAGTGTAATCCTTTGGAAGTTCAGGACCATCAGGAACCGCAAGAGGCTCTGTAAGCTCAAGAACAGTACCTGGTACCACTGCTGGTTCTTTTTTCTTTCCGGCTAAGGCAATCAAAAGAATTATGCATAAAAGAAGAAGGGCCACCAGACCTGCGATTATGTACGAAAGCATTTTATTTTCTTCGTAAAACTCGCGAATCTTTTCAACGAGTGGAGAGAGCTTTTCCTTTATGTTTTCCCAAATCCCTTTGAAATCCATATGCTATTGCTTGTCGCGTTTTGGCGGACGAGGTGGAAGTACAACTCCTTCCTCATCCGGAACATCCTCATCAACAAAGTTATCCTGATTATGATCAATTACAGCACCGCGCTTAATGTCTTCATCAAGGCGGAGGGCAATAATCTTACTTACACCAGACTCTTCCATTGTAATACCAAGCATAGTAGAAGCACCCATTACAGTCTTCTTGTTATGAGTAATTACGATATACTGGCTGACACTTGCAAAGCTTTCGAGTGCAGTAACAAAAGAAGAAACGTTCTTATCATCAAGGGCGGCATCAATCTCATCCAGAAGACAGAATGGACTAGGACGAACCTGGTAGGTTGCAAAGAGAAGGGCAACCGCAGTCATTGTCTTTTCACCACCGGAAAGCAGGGCAATGTTTTCAAGCTTCTTTCCTGGCGGCTGAGCGTAAATGTCGATACCTGAACTTAAGATGTTTGCAGGATCTGCAAGCTTGAGCTCGGCACGTCCACCGTTGAAAAGGCGGCGGAACATATTGTGGAAATTCTTTTTAATCTGATTATATGTCTCAAGGAACATTTCGGCAGACTTAGATTTGATTTCTTCACTTACTCGGACAAGGTTTTCAAGAGACTTCTGGGTATCCTCGTAGTTTGTGCGCTGGCGCTCGTAGCGTTCCTTTACTTCGTTGAACTCTTCAGGAGCCATCAGGTTTACGCTGCCCAGAGACTGGAAGGCCTTTTTAGCTTCTGCAAGCTTTTCACGAAGTTCAACGGCAGGAGTTGTAATCTTGTACATGCGCTCTTCAAATTCCATAAGGTCGCGTGAATACTGATCCTGGAAGTTCTGCTTAACATTTTTGATATCGTTGTCTGCAGAGTTGAGGGAAAGGACAAGGCGCTCGTACTGCTCCTGATATTTATTCTGTTCCTCGCGTTTTCTGTCCAGGGTATCGCTCTTGCCCGAAACGCTCTTGTTAGCCTTTGCTATCTCTTCATCAAGCTTGTTCATTTCTTCGGCAAGCTTTTTACCACGGTATTCAATTTCGGCAAGCTCGTCCTGATAAGTCTGAATCTGCTCGTTGATTTCTTCGGCACGCTTGTTTTCTGTAAAGAGCTCGTCTTCTGTTTCGCGGAGACTTGCCTGTTCACTTGTAAGCTGGCGGTTCAATACACCAATCTGATTCTGGCTGGCAGTAATCTGCTCCTGCATCTGAATCTCATTGAGTTTAAGCTTCTGCAGGGTATCGCGGTATTCATTGATTTTTTCAGTGAGTTCAGAATTTTTAGTATGAAGCTCTTTAATCTGGTTATTAATATCATCAACCTTTGCTCGGTTCTGATTGATTTTTTCATCAATGCCGCGCTTCTTGGTCATGATACCTTCTGGTGAAAGGAATTCTGTAATGAAGGCAGGAGATGCATCCTGATATTTTTTAAGGGATGCTTCAAGGGCTTCCATCTGTCGGCCGGCTTCTTCAAAAGCTTCTACCGATTCTGCGATTGTTTTAGCGGCTTCATCAGCATTAAGCTTTTTTGCCGCCTGGTCAGAGAAAATATTTTTGCGGCCATCAAGATAAATCTTAAGCTTAGCAAAATTCTGTTCAAGCTCTTCCTTTGCAAGACGGAGAGCGCCTTCACTAAAGCCGGCATCCTTAAGCTTTGCATCCAGCATTGAAACAATGTCTTCCGTAATTGCGGCAAGTTCCTTCTGAAGTTGAACGCGTTCTTCTTCAAGCTGGCCAATCTGCTGGCGCAGACTTTCTGCCTTGCGATCATTGTCTGTAATCTGACTGCTGGAAGTTTCAATATTTTTGTTGAAGGATTCTATATTTGCTTTAATATCATTAAGCTGTTTATTCTTTTCGTGAAGTACAGCATTGTTTTCATCAATTTCTTCCTGAACGGTATCAATGCGTTCCTGAATTGCGGCACGGCGTCCTTCAAGGGCATTGAGCTTTTCCTTCATTAAAAGAGCCTGCTGGTTCTGCTGCTTGATAAGTTCAAGCTTACCGTTTTTCTCCTGACCGATTGCAAGAAGATTTGCCTGTTTGTTATAAAGGTCATCCTGCATGGCCTTTACTTTATCCATGTTTTCAGAAATCGTATTGTTGATTTCTTCGATTTCCTGTCTAACCTTGTCGCGCTTTTCCTGAACCTTTTTAAGTTCTTCTTCGTGGCGTGCCTTGTCAGTTACAAAGTTTTTAAGACGAAGGAGGGTAAGGTCAAGTTCGTAGCTGTAAATCTCTTCCTTGAACTGGCGGTATTTAATTGTTTTTTCAGACTGAACTTTGAGGGTGTCGTACTGTCGTTTAATTTCACCCATGGCAATTTCAATCTGAGTCATATTCTGACGGGTTCTTTCAAGCTCACGTTCTGCTTCGGCAACCTCTGCCTTTGAGCGGCTGATACCTGCGGCCTCTTCAAAAAGATAGCGGCGGTCTTCCGGCTTGCTGGAAAGAATCTGGTCGATTTTTCCCTGCTCCATAACAGAGTAGGCTGCCTTACCAACACCGGTGTCCATAAAGAGACGACGGATTTCTGTAGGTCCGGCCGGACGCTTGTTGATAAAATATTCCTGGTCGCCTGAACGGTAAAGGCGGCGGGTAATTGCAATTTCTTCTTCGTCGAGAGGGAGGAGCCCCTTGTCATTAGCGATAGTGAGGGTAACTTCTGCAGTATTGAGGGCAGGTCGACGCTCAGTTCCGTTAAAAATAACGTCTTCCATTTTTTCTGCACGGAGATTTTTAGAATTGCGTTCAGCAAGTACCCACTTGATTGCATCTACAACATTAGATTTACCGCAACCATTAGGTCCGAGCAGGGCAGTAATACCCTCAGCAAAATCAATATGAGTCTTATCCGCAAAAGATTTAAATCCGAAAATATCAAGACTTTTTAAAAACACGTATCACTCCAAATTATAGTCTTATAATTATACCGAATTTTGCATTTCATTTAAAGAGAATTTATAAAGAAGAATTTTGCTGATTTTTTAAGAATTTTTGATTTACAGAATCGTTTTAAGTGTTTTTGTAACTGTTTCTTCCCAGTTAAAATCCTTTGCCCATACAATTCCGTCTGTAATCATATTGTCTCGGAGTTCTTTGTCTTCTGTTATTTTCTGCAGACTGCTGGCAATATTGTCTATGTCGTCTGAATTGAAGTAGAGCGGTGCAGTGCCGCCGATTTCTTTAAGGGCTCCCTTGTCGCTGCATAAAACCGGAATACCGCAGGCCATAGCTTCCAGAATCGGTAAACCTACACCTTCATTTACAGAAGGGAAGATACAGGCATCTGCACCACCGTAGAGGCGGGCAAAATTTTCGTGAGGGAAAAAGCCTGTAAGAAAAATATCGCTTGCGAATGGTGAATCAAAGGCAGCCTTGTGAATTTCTTCTGCATAAGGGCCGTCATTGCCTGCTAAAACCAGGCGGTGTAGAGCTCCTGTATTTTTCTTAAAAAGCTCAAAGGCCTTAATCAATTCAATATGTTTTTTTTCCGGGCTTGAAAGGGTGGAACCGTAAACAAAATAAGGTCTCTTTATAGCGAAAGGCTTGATGTCTACAATTTCATCTTCGAAAATATCTGCCATAGGGAAGAAAAGCTTGTGGTCAATTCCATTATGGATTACAGTGATTTTGTCGGCCGAAACACCAAGGCGTACTAAATCATCTTTTATAAAATTAGAGGCCGCAATCAGCTTGTGAGCGTGAAGAATGCCTTTTTTGAGCTGACGGTGTGATTTTCTGTCCATCTCGGAAATATCAGAAGACATGATACTGTTTATTACTGCGATTGCGCTGTGTCCGTGGAACTTACGTGGCAGCATTTTATTTGCGCTTGGATAAATCACCGCATCATAACCATGTTTCTTAATAAAGCGGTTTGCATGATATTTATACCAGCGGCGCAGTGCCTTTGGAGTTTCCAGCAGCTTGATTGCAGAATAAGGAATGTCTGTTCCGGAAGTGTAAGTGTAGCGGTCTTCTTCAGTTCCAAAAAGCTCAATTTCAAAATCAGCATCTTTTGGGAGATTGGAAATAAAATAAAGAATATAAGAGCCGAAGCCCGATTTTCCATGGTCGCCGCCAAGTGTATCTATTGCAATTTTAATTTTCTTACTTTCTGACATTTTTATTCCTGTTCCTAATCGGTCTGTCCGCCAGCGTCTTCATCGACTACAGGGCTCAGAACCTTGCCGCCGCGAACTTCCTTAGGATAAACGGTAATGCCAAGCTTTTTTTCCAGCTGGGCAAAATGCCGCATTTCCCATTCGTCTCCGATTACAACATTTATTCCGGATTTTCCAGCCCGGGCAGTACGTCCGCTTCGGTGAATAAAGAAATCTTCATCACTTGGAAAGTCCATTTGAATTATATGAGAGATTTCGGGAATATCCAAGCCCCGTGCCGCAAGGTCACTTGTAATCAGGATTTTTTCCTTGCCGCTGCGGAAACGGTCTATTGCGGCCTTGCGCTTCTGTTTGTCGGTTTTTGCGTGAAGGGCAGCGCAGGCAACTTTTTTATAGGTCAGCTTGTTGTAGATATTTTCTACCTGATCTGCCCGCGATGTAAAAATAAGAGCTTTTGTCGGATTCTCTGCAGCCAGGAATTTTCTCAGGGTATCAATTTTATCGCGGTTTTCCGCGTAGATTGCCCAGTGAGTAATACGCTTGCGAAGTACATCTTCCGGTGGCATAAGAACATTCTTTGCGTCGGCAAAAAAGATTTTTGTCTGCTTACTGATTGTTGCGGTACAGGCGATAATTTGAGTTCCGGCCGGCAGCAGGTTTCGTAAACTGGAAGTGTCCTCAACAGATTCTTTTTTTACAAGTCGGTCTGTCTCATCAAAAACAGCAGCAAGCAGGCCTTCTACCTTAAGCTTTTTGAGATGAATAAGTTCAACAAGGCGGGCTGCGGTTCCTATGATAATTTCCGGTTTTTCTTTAAGGGTTTCTATCTGGCGTTTAAGGGGAGCGCCTCCAATCATAAGGGCAGATTTGTGCGAAGTTACTGATTTACAGGCGCTGTTAATCTGGGATGCCAGTTCAAAGGTTGGTGCTACTACAATTATGCGGACTCTCTGGTGGTCCTCTATACTTTCCAGCTTGTTTATTAAGGGCAAAAGGTATGCAAAGGTTTTTCCTGTTCCTGTTTCTGATTCAAAAAGCAGATTTTCACCCTGCATAATGCGGGGAATTACCTCTGCCTGTACCGGGGTAGGAGAAGTAATTCCGAGATTTGAGAGACTTTCTTTTAAGTTTTCAGAAAGGTTAGAAAAAACGTCTGCCATGGAGGAAAGCCTCGCGTAGCCTGCAATGTTATGCGCTTTCGATAGCGGCAGTATCTGTTTTTATGAGACTTTCAATGTTCTTTTCTTTTCCCTGAACAATTTTCTTTGTAACGGTAAAGGTTTTCTTTCCTTTGATATCAGGAATCTTGAACATTACGTCCATAAGCATTTTTTCTACGATTGTACGAAGACCGCGGGCTCCGGTTTTCTGGCGGATAGCCTCGTCTGCGATTTCTTCGATAGCGTCTTTTTCAAACTCAAGCTTTACATCATCAATACTGAAGGAAGCCTGGAACTGCTTTGTGATTGCGTTCTTAGGTTCTGTGAGTACGCTTACAAGGTCGTCGCGGGTAAGCTCTTTGAGGGCGCAGGTAATAGGCATACGACCAATCAATTCCGGAATCAAACCGAACTTTACAAGATCATCCGGAGTAACCTGGCTCAAAAGCTTCATCTTTTCTTCTTCAGACATCTGACCTACAGAAGAACCAAAGCCCATTGCGTGAGAAGAAACTCTCTGCTCAATAATCTTATCAAGACCAACAAAAGCTCCTCCAAGAATAAAGAGGATGTTAGTTGTGTCTATCTGAAGCATTTCCTGGTTAGGATGCTTGCGGCCGCCCTGAGGAGGAACGCTTGCAACAGTACCTTCAATAATCTTCAAGAGTGCCTGCTGAACACCTTCACCGCTTACATCTCGTGTAATTGAAGTGTTTTCACTCTTGCGGGCAATTTTATCAATTTCATCAATAAAGATGATTCCGCGCTCTGCCGCTTCAATGTTTCCGTCTGCGGCGTTGATGAGTTTAAGGAGAACGTTTTCAACATCTTCACCAACGTAGCCGGCTTCTGTAAGGGTAGTAGCATCTGCAATTGCAAATGGAACCTTAAGACGCTGGGCCAGGGTGCGGGCAAGAAGAGTTTTACCGCTTCCGGTTGGTCCAATTAAAAGTACATTTGATTTTTCGATTTTTACAGCATCATCTGAAGCAAGGGCTGCAGCTGAAACTGACATTCTCTTATAGTGGTTGTAAACAGCAACAGAAAGAGTTTTCTTGGCTTCTTCCTGGCCTACAACATAAGAATCAAGATATTCCTTAAACTCGCGTGGAGTAGGTACGTCCTTAAGTTCAATAGGAGTTACGTCTGCTTCCTGCTGGTCTAAAATTCCCTGACAGATTGCTACACACTTATCGCAGATAAAAGTACTGCCGCTGGGTCCTGTAATAAGCTTGCGGTCTTTACCTGCTGTGCTTCCGCAGAAAAAGCAGAATACGTCATTATTGCTTCCAAATCGTTTCATTAAAATCTCCTACTTGCGGGACGGCATAACCTGATCGATTACGCCGTATTCTGCCGCTTCCTTCGCTGACATGAAAAAGTCACGCTCAATGTCTTCGGCAATTTTATCTGTGCTCTTGCCTGTGTCCTTAGCAAGATATTCAATAGAAAGCTTTTTAAGTCTGATGATTTCTTTTGCCAGGATACTGATATCACTTTCCTGACCTTCAACGCCACCGCGTGGCTGGTGAATCATAACACGGCTTGAAGGAAGGGCATAACGCTTACCCTTTGTTCCGCCCGCAAGAAGGATTGCAGCCATGCTTGCTGCCTGACCCATACAGATTGTCTGAATGTCGCATTTTACATATTTCATTGTATCGTAAATTGCAAGGCCGGCTGTTACAGCTCCACCAGGTGAATTGATGTAAATGCTTATATCTTTTTCAGGATTTTCTGATTCGAGGAAGAGAATCTGGGCTACAACAAGGTCTGCCATTGCATCGTTGATTTCCCCGTCGATAAATACGATGCGGTCTTTCAAAAGTCTTGAAAAAATATCGTAGGTGCGTTCTCCATTTCCAGTTTTTTCAACAACGTATGGAACCAGTGTGTTCATCTGTTCGTTCATAAAATCCCCTTTATTTTATTACAAGTGTATCATTATAAATATACTGAATTTTTTTGTAATTGGGTAGTTAAAAGGATAAAAAAAATTGCCACACGGATTGGATTTTGCTAACGCAAAATCTTTTTTTATATGGAATTACGTTAGTAATTCCGAATCCGTGTGGCATATATATATTATTTAGATAATTAGTAAGCCATTCCTGAATTAGCAAACAGGTCCTTGAAGCTCATCTTATCGCCCTTAGAAACCTTTACTTCCTTATAGATTTCGTCGTAAAGCTTGTTTTCTTTAGCATCGTCAATAAGGT